>Ga0189274_100098_pt1 | contig 95166 bp, 110 predicted proteins | sample N5B1minimetaG_FD_130323 | JGI IMG/M metagenome (GOLD analysis project Ga0189274, IMG submission 130323) | Marine microbial communities from the Costa Rica Dome - N5 B1 mini metaG | ecosystem: Environmental > Aquatic > Marine > Oceanic > Photic zone | place: Costa Rica: the Eastern Pacific...
CGCGCGCTCAAGGCCATGGGTCTGGAGACCGAGCTGGAAAGCTTCGCCTTCCCTTACGGCGAGGCAAGCCCCTCGACCAAGCGAGCCCTGTCCGAGCGATTCTCAAATCTGCGCGGCGTGCAAGCTGACATCAATCGCGGAGCGGCTGATCGCAACCTGCTGAAATCCGTACCGATCGACGGCGGCGAGTCGGGCATTGACCGCGCGGTCGAGGCCGCGGCAAGCCTGTCGCGCCACACCGGCTGGCTGATCTATTACGCTCATGATGTCCGGGAAGCGCCGACCGAGTGGGGTTGCACACCAGCCCAGCTGGAGCGCGTCTGCGCAGCCATCGCCAACAGCGGTGCCGAAGTCCTGACAATGTGCGAGGCGGTGCGCCAAATGGAGGCAACAGCATGAGCGTTTCCGTCATCCTGCCCACTTATCGCCGCCCGGACGGTCTCCGCAACGCGCTCTCCAGCCTGATGGCGCAGAGCCGCCAACCGGATGAGATCATCGTCGTCGACAATGACCCGGACGGCTCCGCGCGCAACGGCGTGGCCAATGCCAGCGCCGTCGCGCGTTGCACCGTTCACTACATCCATGAGCCCCGTGCCGGGGTCGCCAACGCCCGCAATGCCGGTTGGGCCGCAGCTACAGGACGGTTCATCGCCTTCCTCGATGATGACGAGATCGCGTCGGCGGGCTGGCTGGAAGCACTCATGGCGAGTGCCGAGACCCTCGGCGCAACGGTCGTTTTCGGCCCCCTGCGCGGTGAAGCACTGGATGCGCCAAATGGCATGCGTGGCGCGCTGGCGCTCCGTCTCTATTCACGACCGGGCGACAAGACTGACCACACACTCGATGCGCCGTTCGGCTGCGGCAATTCCCTCGTCGATCGCGACGCCTTCACCTTGCCGGATGCACCCTTCGATCCACGCATGAATATCAGCGGCGGCGAGGACGACCTTTTCTTTGCCGAGCTGGCCCGTCAGGGCGCCCGTTTTGGCTGGTCGGCCAAGGCCCACGCCATCGAGACCGTCGACGCCCGGCGGACAAGCTGGCGCTATCTGCTCGCGCGCAGCTTCGCCTTTGGTCAGGGCGCCACGCAATCAGCCGCCAATGCCCGCCCACGACGCTGGATCGGAATTGCGTTCTGGATGGGTGTGGGCCTGGGCCAGATGTTGGCCTTTGGTACCGTCGCGGGACTGACAAGCCTGGTCCATTCTCAAGCGGCGGCCCACTGGTTGGATCGTGCGGTTCAGGGCGCTGGAAAACTGTTCTGGATTGAAGCGTTCGAACCGCGCTTCTACGGCGAAGCGGCCCCGGCGGACTGAGCGTCCGACGTCACTTTGCGCGTCGGTCGGCCAATTTGGCGGCCGTCGCGACCAGCAAGACCCAGCCAATCGCGTTTTGCTGCAGGAGATTGGACTCCGAAATGCTGACCAGGCCGAGCATGGCCAGGAAGGTCAATGTCCAATAGGTCTCCGGCCCAGCGAACAGGCGCGACAAGGCGCGAATGAGCGCTCGTCCAAAGACCAGCGCCATCATCATCACGCCTGGAATTCCGATCGCCAGCGCTGTCTCGATCCAGCCATTATGCGCCGTTGGAACTGGCCAGTCCGTGCCCTGACGGACCCAGTAGACCGGTCCGGTCTCGTCCGCCCAAAAGGCCATATAGCCATAGCCGGTCCACGGAACTTCACCGACCTGGCGCGAGAGGATGCCCCAAATATCGGTCCGCCCCGTCAGCGTTGCGTCGCGGCCCAGGAGCTCAAGGAATTCCACCGGCGCAATGAGCAGGATGAGCGCCCCGGCAACACCGCCCGACAGGCCCAGAAACAGCATCAGGGAGGCAAACCCGAAACCGCGCCGGCATAGCGCGATCCCGATCGCACCGCCCGTTCCCAGGAGGAGTGCCAGCAAGGCTGTCTTTGACGTCGAAAGCAGAACCAGGGCGCAGCACAGCAAGGCACCACCCATCCATATCCAGCGCCGACGCGGATCCATGTGCAGCGCTGCAAAACAGGCCACGGCCCCCCAGGCCATCATGGCACCGAGCGTATTCTTCTCCCACCAGACGCCCTTCCACGCACCGGCATGGACTTCGTGATCGACGCCGAGGGACGGCATGCCGATCGCCATCAGAGTGGAGAGTATCGCCAGACCGATAAAGGTCGCGGCAGTCAGTTGAATGAGTGCCCGCCAGGACCAGCGCGCCGCCATCCAGAATCCGAACAGGGTCGTCATGACCAGAGCAAAGGACCGGCGTAGCGTGGTGTCCGGCGCAATCGACCAGATCACCGAAACCGCCGTCAAGAGCACCAGGGCCAGCAGCAACCAATTGCCGGTCAGGATGCGCATCATCGCGCCCGGTCGGGTCACGGCGAGTGCAAGCGTTATGGCGTAGACAGGCAGCCATATCAGGCGCAGCACAACCGAACTGTCCGGTTCGGCCGGATCAGCGAAGAGTGGCCCGATCAGGCCCTGGGAAAACAGGAAAAGGCAGAGCAGGGTCAACCCGCCCTCAATCACGCCGGTAAAACGGAAGGCCGGAGCCTGGCGCCAGACGGCCAGGAAGGCAGGATCGTGGCTGGCAGCGAGGCTCATGCCGCGCTCCGAACGCCGCTCCGCATCCGGTTGAGAATGACGCCGGCGACCACGCCGCCACGCGCTTCGATGGCCGCGCGCCGGGCCTGGATACCATCGACACGGCTGAGCCGGGAATCGGCGACGAGAATCACACCATCCGCATCCTCGACCAGCGAGAGCGGAGCCCGCGAACTGCCTGGCGCATCGATGACAGCCAGGTCAACGGAGCCTCGCACGGCAGCCCAATAGTCCGGCGCAGCACGAAGCGTGGCCTGCCGCACGGCGCCCGGACGGGCCTGCAACGCGGTGACAAAAAGATTGGGAACAGCCGACTGTCTCGCAATGATACGGGCCTTCTCGCCATCCTGCGTGCTCAGGGACCAGAAGGGCTCACGTCCGAAGCCGGCATCAAAGGCCTGCCCTTGAACGCGCGCCGCCTCAGCCTGGGCATTGGCGTTGAAATCGAGATCGTAAAGCCAGACGCCGCGTGTGGACCGCCGGGCCGCCAGACGCGCCAATTCGCGTGCCACGGTCGACGCCCCGGCGCCGCGGCTGGCCCCCATCACCATGAGGACACGCCCCTGCCCGCCCGGACGGGCGATTGGTTCAAGCTCGTCGATGAGCTGGGAAAGGTCCGCGGTGAGGTTCATGTGACGACAACGCCCTGAGCGATTCGGTTCGTCACAGAATGCGAGAAACGAGGTTAACGACGCGCTTACACAGAGCGGTCGGCGACATGCGCAAGGACGGGCAGACCGTCGAACGGATCATTGGCGGCCACCGGGTGGCCGGGAGCCGGCTGCGTCGCGACCGCTGACGCCGACGCGACGGGTTGCGGTCGCGGCAAGGCGACTGCGCGGACATAGGTCAGCCAGTAGCCGCGAAGCAGTCCGAGGAAAAGCGCGATACCGGCCGCGGCCACAAACGCCCCGATCAGGCCCAACTTCTTCATCGACTGCCCTTCCATGGGCGGCGAAGCGCGATCAATCAGGCGCACCGCATCGGCAGCGCCCAGGCTGGGTGAGCGACGTGCCGAGGCTGTCGCTTCCAGACCGGCAACCGCGGCGGCGGCTTCTTCTGCGGCGGCGACGTTTTGAGCCAGGCGCGTATATTCGGGCTCAAGCTGACGGAGACGGCTGATCAAGGCCCGGTTGGCGCGTGCCTGTTGCTCCAGCGCCGTGGCGAGCGAGGCCTGGGCCTCGGCATTGGCCTCACGGGTGGCGAGCTCCGATTCCAGGGCCTGGCGAACCGGATTGGCTCCCGTGCGCCGTTGCCCTTCGCCTTCCGCGGCACCGGAGGCTATGAAGCTCTCGATTGCCGCGATTTCACGCTCTACGGCCTGGACTGCCGGCGCTGCCGGTTGATAGCGCGACAGCAGACTGGCGCGTTCGGCCCGCCGGTCCAGCAGGACACCTGACACGCCATTCTCCACATATAGCTCTATACTTTCCGGGATTTGCGTCAGCCGTTCCCGCAGCGCCGACGCCCCGGCCAGTGCCATGTCACGTTCGCCACGGGCCTGGCTGATCCGCTCGGTCAGATTGCCGACCAGATTTTCCGCCGTACCGCGCTCTGCTTCGAAATTGGCAATTTCATTGGCCAGAAGAAAGCTTTCCAGCTCGCCGCGGGCAGTGCGAACCGCCGTATCGGCCTGCTCTCGGCGGACTTCCAGGCCGGAAAAACCGGTCTCGAACAGGACCTGCTCGCGATAGGCCAGATAGGCGTCGACAATCGTATTGAGGATCAGCGCCGAGCGTTCGGCCGAGCGCGACTTGAAACTGGCATTGATGGCCGAGGAATTGGGCTCGCGAGACAATTCGAAGCCGGCCCGCAATTCGCGCAGGGCAATTCCGTCCGCATTCAATCCGGCCGCCTCGCCCAGCACGACATCCGCACCCAGCGTCTCCAGCGCCAGGCGCCGGACTGCATCCGAACTCAACAATTCGCTTTCCGACTGCATGACCTGATCGAGCATGAAAGCATCGCCAACGCCGGCCGCTGTTGGCGTTGGATTCGAATCGAGCAGGACGAGAAGCCGTGTCTCGGCCGTATAGCTGGGCTTGAGAAGGGTCAGGGACGCGGCCACGCCAACCGCGAAAATCACCGCAAAAATCAAGGCGATAAAGCCCTTCTGCGACCAGGCCAGCGCGATCACGTCGAACAGGTCGAGCTCCCGCCGGGGAGCGTCAACTGTCCCGGCAGCTCCAGCCTGGGCGGAGCCTGTATCGTGATATGCGCGCGTCATGCGCCAATAAGAGCCTGCTCGCGCTTAAAAATTTGTTATCCATGCCGCGTGGAGAATGGGTCCGAACAGTCGATCGGAAAGATATTTCATGCGCGCGATCCGAACCGGCCTCTGCGCCGCCGCCCTGCTTGGCCTGCCGCTCGCCCTCGGCGCTTGCGCCGGCACGCCCTCTGCGCCCGCCACGTCAGAGTGGGGCGAGCCGCGCTTTGCCGCCTGGCAGGACACCGACCCAGCTTACCGCTTTTATCCGGGCGACAGCATTGATGTCACCGTTCACTCCGCCCCGGAGCTCTCGCGCACGGCCGAGATCGGCCCGGATGGACGGGTCTCCCTGCCCCTTCTGGGCAATGTGATGGTTGCGGACAAGACCGATTACGAAATCGCCAACACGCTCGCCGACGCCTATGCACGGGATGTCCTGGTCTCACCGATCATCGAAGTGCGCCGCGCGGCGCTCGGTCCGCAGAACATCATCGTCGGCGGTGAAGTGAATAATCCCGGCCTGGTCGCCCTGACCGGCCCCGTGGGTGCGCTCGAGGCCATCCTGATGGCCGGCGGATTCCAGAATTCGGCCGCCCGCGGCGATGTCGTTGTCCTGCGGCGCCAGCCCGGCGGCGCGCTGATGATGCGCACGGTCAATCTGCACGATGCGCTGCGGGGACGGGAGGGCGCGGATGATATCCAGATCCGTCGCCACGACATCATCTTCGTGCCCCGCTCGACCGTGGCTGAGATCGGCGTTTTCGTGGACCAATATGTCTCCGGCGTCCTGCCACTGGACCAAGCCTTCTCCTACGCCATCGCCGACGCGATCACGAATAACTGAGCTGCGGCATTCCCGTCACGAAGACCCGACGGGCTTCGGCCGAACCTGCCCGTGCTCAAGCCTGACTATTCTGTCCGCGCGTCTGGCAATGGACTGATCGTGGGTGACGAGCACCACTGTGGCGCCGGAGTCACGAAACGCCTCGATATGAGCCATGACAATGTCTGCCGACTCCGGATCCAGATTGCCCGTCGGTTCGTCACAGATCAGCAGGAGCGGTTTGCGAACCATGGCGCGGGCCACGGCGGCACGCTGTTGCTGGCCGCCGGAAAGTTGGGCCGGCAAATGATCCGCCCTGTGACCAATGCCCAGGGCCTCCAGTGTCTCCAACGCCCGCGCCCGGCGAAGAGTTCTGGATCGCTCAATCCCGTCGAGCCCCGTCATCACATTCTCGACGACCGACATGTCGCTGATGAGATGAAACGACTGAAACACAAAGCCGATATGGTTTCGCCTCAAATCGGCGAGCCGGCCCGATCCCGCTCGGGTGACCGTTTCATCAAAGAAAACCACAGACCCTTCGCTCGGATTTTCAAGCAGGCCCATGATGGCAACGAGTGTGGACTTGCCAGAGCCGGACGCGCCCACAATCGACAGGAACTCGCCTCTTGGAACCGACAGATCGATATGATCAAGCGCGAGGGTTTCGACCTTCCTGGTCCGAAAGCGCTTTGAAACCTTGCTGAGCTCGACCGCGTAGCTCATGGCTCTGCGCGTCCGCTGATACGTACCGAGCTTAGCCCGTCGATAGGCCGGGGCGCGCTGACAAGTATCGTTTCATCACCGGACAACCCGTCCGCGACTTCGATCCTGGAGCCGGCACGCCGGCCCAACCGAACAGGTCGTGGCGTCGCTTCACCGCTTTGATCATTGTAGACCCAAATGGTATCGGGCCCGATAAGCTCGCCGAACGGCACCGTGATGGCCATGCGGGGCTCTTCTGTCTCAATAGCAATCTGCACCATCTGTCCGGACCGAAGATTATCAGGCACAGCAGATGCGAAGATCAGCCTGACATCAACGATTCCGTCGCGGGCTTGCGGGTCGATGGCTTCTATCCTGAGCTCACCGGAATGGGGCTCGCGAAGACGGGCGTTGAGTCCGACGGTCAGAGTATGCACTGCGCTTTCCATCACTTGCGCGGCAACCCTGTCCGGGCGGCCCTCAGTGAGGATGAAAAGGACGTCCCCAGCCAATACCGGCTCGCCGACACTCAATTCGAGCCCGGATATCTGACCATCACCAGGAGCGCGGATGGTGAGCCCCTCCAGTCGGTCTGCGATACTCTGCGATAGTCCCTCGAGGCGAGCCTGGGCCGCATTCAGGCGTTCCGAGCGTCGATCTGCGTCCAGCTGGGCGGCATTCAGCACGTTATTCGCGTCCAGTTCCTCGGCCGTATAGAAGGCAACCTCGTCTCTCAACCCTGCCATCCGCGCCGGCGAGGCAAAGCCGCTTTGCTCAAGCACAAGATTTCGTTCGAGCTCGGTCTCGGCCTGGTGTTTGCGGAAGCTGATCTCGCGCAATTGGGATCTGGCGTCACTGACGCGACGACTGAGGTCGGCGATCTGAGCTTCAATGGCGAGCGAATCCCGGGCAAGCCGAACGAGACTGTCTGCGACTTCGCGTTCCAGAGCCGGATTTCGCAGCGACAGGACGACGTCACCGGACGTGACCGCATCACCATTGCGGAAATGGATTTCCGATATCGAACCGGACTCCGGCGAAGGCAGCGCCGTGGTGGTCATGTCGATGACCACGCCAGGCACTGTGACTTCCGGAGCAAAGAGTTCGCTTCTGGCCTGCCCCAGAACGACACGATCCGCATCAAGCGTGGCGACAAACAGGCCTGACCGCCAAATGATCACCGCCCCCGCGAGAACCAATCCGCCCACCGCGATGATGGCGACAATTGCCCAGGGAAATGTACGAGTTTCCCTGTCGGTCGATACGGGCCCTCTGGACGTCATGACAATTCTTAACTGCCTGATTGGTAGCAATTTTTCGTAACACACGCAGTATGGTTCAGCCCGATAACGCGAGACGTCATTAAAGAATTTCCAAAAATCGGCAGGCGCGACCTAGACTTCAGGCGGCACCCTACCCGTTCAATCGAGAGAGCGAGCCGATTGATGCATCCTGCTCCCGGCAAACCAGTTGAACCTGCTTGCGCACAACCTCTAGACTATTTACTGATCAAGACACGTAATGGGCACACAGCCCAAAGGCAAGTCCTATGAAAAACTCCCTCTCCGCCGTTCTCCCACTACTTTCTCTTGTCCTCGCAACGGCGTGCTCTGACCAGGCTGAATTGCAAGCTGGATCCGGTGATGACCTCGAAGGGCAGTTGGAGAATTTCTTCGGCATGCTTGATGCCAATGGAGATGGCAGGATCGAGAGGGACGAATTGGCCACGGATTCAATGTCGTTCCAAAATCAGAACACAGGGGAATCCCTGACCGGCGAGGCCGCCGGCGATGCGTGGTTCGAAATGTTCGACGTCAGTGGCGATGGTGAAGTGACCCTGCAGGAATACATATCGAAAGGACTGGAGCTCGATTCCCGGTCCGGATAGGGCTCCGTCTGGAGAGGCCGGTCAGAGCGAGTTTGATCTCGGCGCTGGCTCTGTGCCACGTCATTTCAATGAATGGTCCGGTTGATGCCGTTTCGCCTGCAATCCGTCGTATTGATCCTGTCGGGCATCATCACCTTGCTGGGTGGTTTGAGTGTCTCGTCTGTCCTGCTTGCCAGTGCGTGGACGGACATCACGGGTGACGCAGGTCATCGAGCGGCCTTCAGCACCTACCGATTGAGTGCGGGTTTTGAAGAAAACTTTGCGAACTCAACCACGCTTCCTGCCTTCAGCTTCTATGAGTTCAGCGCCCGGATATACGAGCAGATCCACGCGGATGTAGTCGGAGTCGACGACGCCTTACTCGTCGTCGAGAGTGCAAACGCGCAGGCGCTCGGTGCTCTGGAGCACGCCGTGCGGCTAAGGACAATCGCGAGTTCAAACCGCTTTTTTGACTTCTTCGGCCTCGAAGTGCGTAACGATGAAGTCGGCGTCTGGCTGACGCAATCCGGTATGGATCGCCTCAGACACCAGATCGGCGCCATGCCAGCGGAAGTTGTCATCGCTGATCAATACCATCCGGTTCTCGGGGTCATGGCGGATCCGCCCGCTGGCTCTCATCTGCAATATGCAGCGCTCCTGATCGGTGCACCGCTCCGACCAGAGCAGGACGGCGTGATCTATGTTCAAACCTCAACCCCTGAGGATGTGGAGCGTCAGCTTTCCGGATATGTCGCTGGAGATATCGGACTCCCCCCGATAGCGATTGCTGCGCGGCTCGAACCCATAACCAGGCTGAGACTGGGTACACGCCCCGCATTGGGTGATGCCAGTTTCATTGTCACGGGTCAGGGGCTGGAGCTTGCCGTTGCCCTGTTCTGTGGGCTGTCGGCACTTCTGGGATCCGCCCTGGCGATCAGCCTGCTGACATCCGGCTCGATCGCAACAAACCGGCAAAAACTCGGCATTCTCGTCATGCTGGGTGCGGCCCCGAAGCGGCTCGCTTTCAGAATACTCCTTATGTTGTGTGTGGCAGCAACACTTCTCGCGTCCGGGGCCTTCATTGTGTCGGTCCTACTCGGAGCGCCAATCCTGGCAGCCCTCAACAAACCCGACCCGGCTGAGCTTCTTCGGCCAATCGCCGCGGCTTTCGGTTCGGGGCTGATTTTGATGGCGGTTTTCGCCGCGATCTCACTGATCCCGCTCGCAACCGAAGCGCCCGCGCGATTGGCATTGTCAGGTCAATCACGGCGACGTGACAGCACAATCATCCTGGTGATCGGTCTTGCCGTGCTGTCAACCGGGTCAGCATCGCTGGGCTTTATCGCGGCGCAATTTTCCCTGGAGGCGCGGCGCGGCGCCACCCTCGATCTCGACGACAATCGCACATGGCGAATAGGAAGCTATGACAGGACATTGATCGGACGCGTTGTCGAAGCCGCCGAACGTTCGCCGTTGGTCGACGGTTATGCCGTGCTGAACTGGCATCCCTTTTCGGACACCAGCCTCAATATGCCTGTTTCACTGGAAGGCGGGCCGCTAGTTCAAGTCAGCGCTCTCACCGGGGAAACGAGTTGGCCGCATTTCATTGATGCGAATATCCTGGCTGGCTCGGTCACCGAGCGCTTGTGGGGGGCGGAACGACATTGCGAGGCCGTATTGGAAAGCACGGCGGCAGATCAGATTTCATCCCTCGATTACCAGTCCCAGATCGGGCGCAGCATCATCCTGGGGAATGGACGGGAAGCCTGCCGTATCGTCGCCATCACACAGCCCGTACGCCGCGGAAAGCTCGCCGCTCACGGTGACCCGGTTGTGCACCTCGTGGGGGCAGACCAGGCAACACTCATCAATCGAGCCGGGGATCCATATCTAATTTTTCTGGTGCGCCTCAAACCCGGCGTCAGGCCGGCAGAGATCTTTGATGGAGCCGCGCTTTCCGGCCTGGATTCGCAAATTCTGTCTCTCGCTGAGACCGGGCAGGCCGCTTATGAGCGGGAACGCCGGGTCGCGAACATCCTGAACCTGGCAGCCTATGTCTTGATGGTTGTTTTCTTTGCTGTTTCGCTTGCCTTGTCGCTGCAGGCTCTCGCGGCTGCGCGGAGTCAGATTGCCATCCGTCTGGCAATTGGGACCCGGCCATTCAGGCTTGTTTCGAGACTTCTCTTTCCAGTCATGCTCTCTGCCATCACGAGTGTCATCGGGACGACACTCCTGGCGGTATTCATAAACCGCGCCTGGTCGAGCTGGGGCGGGCTTTCAGAAATTGACCCGATCGTCAGCCTACTGGCCATCGCCAAGGCATCAGCACTATGCCTCCTGCCGGCATTGCTGGTTGCACTCGTCAGTTTTGTACTGGTTTCACGGGTGAGCCCGGCAACCGTGCTGCGCGGAAGCTAGGGCTTGCCGGTCAATCCGGGGCCAGATCGCGTAGCGACGAAATTGCTCAGCCCATGCTGACGGCTAACCCAACACAAACGCCCGCCATCCATACGGATCTGCGGGCGCGTGGGTTTTGCGGCCGGCAGATGCCCCCATCCGCCGGCTGGCAATCGGTCGTGTCGGTAACGCCTAGTGGCGGGTCGACAGCCATTCGCGGGCCGCGCGCTGGGCGGCTGCGACGTCCATCGAGGACATCTGGTCGGAAATCTCGGCGCGATAATACTTGGCCGGTTCCGAACCCATCAGGGCTGCCAGATTGAACCATTTGTGCGCTTCGACATAGTCGATCTCGCCACCCTGGCCCGTTGAATACAAGATACCAAGCTTGCACAGATCCTCACCCGTCGGGTCGGCAAATGCTGCTTGATGCGCTTGGGCCGTTTCTACGTCCGTGAACGCCATGGGACTTCCCCTTACTTTTACACTGGCGGGTCCTGTCGTTTTGACCTGTGACCCGCAACCACCATCCAGTCCGAATGCCTTCGAACAGATGCGATCCTGAGCAAAGAGAATTGCATTAAGGTTAAGCCGAATCAGAAAAATCGGCCTTAAGTATTTAAATCTATTAGATTTTCCTACCGAGTAGTAAACGCGACATCCACGCATCGGTAAGACTTGTCCGGCTGGCACGGCGCAGATGTTCCGGCGTGGCAACCCGTATAAGCGTCAGCATCAGGACGAACGCGGCCGCCATCACCGAAAGCATCACACCACGCCTGACGTCCGAGTCCGCCTGCGGTTGATCCGGCACGGGCTGGAGCGCGTCATACGCCCCCTCACCCAGCCACTCCATCACGGCCAGCGTCGCCGGGCCCGCCAATTCACCGATCCGCTGAAGGTCATCAAGGGCGGCCGGGCTGTCGGGATATTCCATCAAACGAATGGCCTCAAAGCTTGAGGTCGCGTCCCGCAGGTCCGCCACTCGCTGCAGCGCTGTTGCCAGAGCCACCGCCTGATCCACCGTACGGGCGTCAGATCGGGCGGCCAAGCGTGGCGTCATCCGCGCTGGCGCTGCAAATGCAATATCGGGTCGCACACCGGCGAGGTCGACCGCATCTCGTACAGCCGATTCAGGGACGATCTGTGGCGCGATATCGGCCAGCCAAGCCTCTAGGCGCGCATTGAGACGCCCGGCACGACGCGCCGCGGTGAGGATTTCAGCGCCGGAGATCATGGATCGACCCCGCGCCGGCAATTCAACCAGACCGGACTCAATCGCGGCAAGTGCGAGGGCCAGGTCATCCGCTGCCGCGGGCGGAATGATCGGACTGTCACAACCGGCCATGTCGACCCGGGCCTCGGCACAAAGCTGCATGATCAAATGCCGCACACCGCCATAGAGGCGCGTTGGTCCCGGCGTTTCACCGACCAGACCGGGCACGGATCGCATCTCGAACTGCCCCCGGTGGTCGCCGCGGAAAAACCCCTCGGCGCTTTCGCGGGCCACAGCCCAGGCAAACTGACGCTCGTCTCGTCGACGATTGAGCGCGTCAGGCGCGAAAACCAGAGATGGCGGCTCCAGGCCCCGCGCTCGCCCCCGCGCGATCGCCCCGCGCCACGCCTCGTCAAGACGTTGACGGCGCTGCCAGTCAGGGCTGGCCCGCAACTCGGCATCCACAGCGCGCGGACCAGCGGCACCTGCCATTGCATCCAGCGCCAGGCGGTCGCGCCCGATCAGGTCCGGTCCCAATGCAGCCCAACTGTAAAATCGATCCATATCGGCCCGTCGGCGCTGGTCGCCACGGATTGCCGCTTCAAGACGCGCAATCCAAAGCTCCCGAGCATCCCGCCCGGGTGGAACGGCACGTCGCACCTGCTCGACCAATCGCGCCGCCTCGCTCGGCACAGGCTCGACATGGGCCTGCAATCCCCCGGTCTGGTCCAGCCATTTGACGGCGAACCAGCCGGCCAAGGCGAGCGCGACAATCAGACAGAGCGGCTGAAACCCCTTGAATACTGTGCGCCAGGCCAGCCAGGCGAGCAGACCCGGCGCCGGCGCCTCCCAGGGCGACAGGGTTTCCGCACGCCAGCGCTCGACCCGCTCACGCCGTATGGCCTCGCGCCGGGTCAAGCCGGCCCGCTGCCAGGCGTCCGCGCCCGGGATCGATTTCGTTTCGCCAGCATCGACGGTGTCCGTCATGATGCCCCCCTGTTCCCGCTGCCAGTTAGGCCCGGCCAGGATCACCACGCAAGTCCATGCGCGTGAGGCGCGAACGACGCGTGTGCGGCCAGCCGCCACACACATGAGGTGTTGGCACGCCCGGCACCACGGCTTATTGGCTAGGCAGCGCCGACAGGAGCCCGCCATGCCGTCCGATATCCTTTCCCGTTTTCCGCCCGTCTCGATGACGCTCGCGCGGACCGACAAGGCCCGCTTCGCGGCCGAGATCGGCAAGAGTTTTCGCGAGTTCGGCTTTGCGGCGATCTCGGACCATGGTCTCGATGAAGCGCTGATCAAGGCGGCCTATGACAAGGCGGCGGAATTCTTCGCCCTGCCCGAAACGACAAAGATGCAATATCTCGTCGAGGGTGGCGGCGGCGCGCGCGGCTATACCCCGTTTGGCAAGGAGATCGCCAAGAATGCCAAGCATGTCGACCTGAAGGAGTTCTGGCATGTCGGGCGCGACCTGCCGGCCGGCCACAAGTATGAGGCCGACATGGCGCCCAATCTTGTACCCGAGGAAATCGCAGGCTGGCGTGAGACCGTGCACGGGCTCTATGACGCCTTCGACGCCCTCGGCGTTCAGGTCCTGCGGGCCATCGCGATCGATCTGGGTCTGGAAGAAACCTACTTCGATGATGCGGTGAAGGACGGCAATTCGGTGATGCGCCTTCTGCACTATCCGCCAGTGACCGGTGATCCGGGCGGATCGATCCGCGCCGAAGCGCATGGCGACATCAATACCATCACGCTCCTGCTGGGCGCCGAAGAGCCCGGCCTCCAGGTCAGGACGCGCAGCGGCGAGTGGATCGACATGAACCCGCCGCCCGGCTGCCTGGTCGTGAATATGGGCGACATGCTGGCCCGCTCGACCAATGATGTCCTGCCCTCGACCCAGCATCGGGTGATCAATCCGGCCGGCGCTCGCACCGGTTTCTCGCGTTACTCCTTGCCCTTCTTCCTGCACTATCGGCCCGATTACATGATCGAGACCCTGCCGGGCTGTGCCGGGCCGGACAATCCGGACAAATACCCCGAGCCGATGCGCGCCAATGATTTCCTCAATCAGCGCCTTCGCGAGATCGGCTTGTTGAAATAGGATCACGCGCGTGATCCTGGCGCTTTCCATTACCGGGGCGAGTCTGAGCCTCTTCCTGCTGTGCTTCCTCGCGAGCAAGCGCAAGCGGGTCCTGGGCGATCGCTGGCTGGGCGCCTGGCTGGTTTTGCACGGGATCTATTTTCTCGCGCTGACCGGCTCACAAAGTCTGGACGGCACCGGTCTGCTGGCGGCCACCCTCATCGCCCAGACGATGTCCGTCCTGTTCGCGCCGGCCCAATACCTCCAGGTTGCCGAGGCGACCCACCAGACCGGGGCTGGGCCCTATCGGGCGGCGGCACTCACAGTGGCCTGTGCGGCGATCCTGCTCTCCGGCGTGCTGACGCTCTCGCCGCGCTTCGTGAACGGAGCGATCGCCATTGATATCAGCCAGGCCTGGCTGATGCTTTTGCCGCCACTGGCCATGCTGGCCTCCTTCTATTTCCCCGTTTCGGCCCTGCAACGCCTGCAACGCTTCCGGCGTGCGGCGAAAACCCGACTGTCCAATCTGGAAAGTGCCGGACTTGGATGGATCCGGATCTGGATCTGGAGCACGGTCGGCATGCTGGTGATCCAGCTCGCCGTGTTCGCGCTGTCGATTCTGACGCCCCTGCCGATCCCGCTTCATGTCGCCACCCTTCTCGCCGCCCAGTGCCTGCAGATCAGCTGGGCCGGGTACCACGGCCTGCGCGCGGAAGGTGTCTTCCATCTCGACCCGCTGCGCAGCGACGAGACGCGTCTGATGGACCGCCGTGACCTGGAGGCCGCACGGGCCGATTTCGGCCAGCTTCGCGCCCTCCTGGCCGACGGGCAGCCCCATCTCGACCCCAATCTGACCAGCAGCCAATTGGTCGACCAGATCGGCTGGAGCCCGGAACGCCTGCACCGCGCCATTCGATCGGGCGGCGCCACCAGCTTTCACGACCTGGTCAATGAAGCCCGGCTGGACACGCTCGCGATGCTGATCCGTGATCCGGTCAACAGCCGCGTCTCCCTGCTGGGCCTCGCCCATGATGCCGGATTCGGGTCCAAATCAGGCTTCTATGCCGTCTTCAAGACGCTCCGCACGGGCTCGCCCGCCGCCTGGCGACGAGAACTAACTCACTGAAAAACCACAAATCCGGCGTCCATATGAAGGCTCTGAATCGCTCTGGACGACAGCGCCGACACTTTGCCGCACAGCCCGTCCATCACTCAATGATGGATGGCCTCATGACCGACCTTTCCTTCCAACCCGACCCGTCCCGCCGCAATTGGCGACATGCCCTCTCCGCGCCGCTGGAGATTGCCCTGGTAATGGGCGCGAGCCTGGCCGCCGCGCTCTGGATCACGCCCCAGATCAGTCCCGGCCTCGCCGACGCTCTGGGCCTGACGGGGTCACCGCGCGATCTGATGGCAGGCGCCTGGGCCCTTACCCAGCAATTCGGCGTCCAGTATGGCGTGCTTGCCGGCCTCGCCCTCGTCTTCGCCCTGCTGCGGGGACGGCGCTCGGCCCCGGCCTATGCCCTCGCCACACCGACGCCCAAAATCACCCACCCGGTCCGCTACGGCCTGTTGCTGGCTCTGTTGATCTCGATCATCCCGTCGACTGTTTTCATCCTTCAGGACATCGCTCCCATAGGCGCGGACACGCCGATCTGGGCCGCACTGCGGGATGCGCCCTGGGATCTTGACTTCTGGATCTTCATGGCGGTCGGAAGCTTCGCGCTTGTTCCGCTGCTCGAAGAACTGGGCTGGCGCAGCTATGTGTTGGGCCGCTTCCTGGAAGGCGCGGCGCCCGGTGCGGCTCTGGTCGCAACAACAGCGCTCTTTGCCCTGCTACACGTCCAGTACCTGCAAGCCGATGCCGCCATGATGGCCACCTTCATCGGACTCGTCGTCGGCAGCGTCGGCCTGGGCTTCGCCACCTTGCGCGCCGGCACGATCTGGCCCGCCGTGATCGCCCACATCATGATCAATTTTCCACTCACAACCGAGGGCCACGCCATTCGGATCGGGCTAGCGGTGATCGCCCTGATTGTCTGGCGCAAGCCGATAGGCTCGGAGCTGGTCGGTCTCGTGCGGGTACTGTGGCGCACCAGCACGCTGCTCGCCCTCCCGCTCGTGATGGCGGTGGCCGCCCCGGCCCTTGCAATGATGATCTGGCCGTCGGGCCTGCCTGTGATCGCCGCGACCCTGGCCGGACTGGCCCTCGGCGGCGGGCTGATCCGGCGGTCGGCCTGGGCGCGCCCGAAATCCTGACACCGGGACAGAAAAAGGGGTGCGATCCCCATGCCCGCACCCCTCAAGTCTGAGAACGCCATCCGAAGATCGGTCTGTGCCCCGCCTTCGTTGCGGCCCAATGACTATCCAAAGGTTGTATTACCGATTTCCTAAGCCATTGGCGCTGTAAACGGATTGTAATCCAACAGGAATGCATGCGCGCGATACACGTGTAAGTGGGCACGGGCCCGGCTATAGACCACATCAATGACGGAACAGAAATTATCGATTTTACCAATTGTCGGTAACGCCACATGCTTGTCACGTGGAAGCCATCGCGTTCGGACCTGACCGCGTTGGCCGATACACCAGCAACTCGATGGCCGCGTGGCATCTGCCTCGCGGCCTTCTTTTTTGCCCGTAGCTAGGACGGCTCGGCCTTGGCCTTGTCCTTGGCCCCGATCGCGCCCCCTGCCTTCTTCGCATTCGCCGGCATGTCGCGGACATGGATGTCGATCTGCGGATAGGGGAATTCGATCTCGTTCTCGTGAAAGCTCTTCCAGATCGCGATATAGACGTCGCTGCGCACATTGGAGAGCCCGTTCTCGGGATCACAGATCCAGAAGCGCAGATCGAAATTGACCGAGCTGTCGCCATACTCGACGAGATTGCAGACCGGGTCCTTGTCCGACACGACTCGATCCACGGTCTTGGCCGCCTCGATGGCGAGCTGCTGCACGCGCTCAAGATCCAGCGTGTCATACGAGACACCGAAGGGCGCATGCTGGCGCACCACCCGGTCGGACTTGGACCAGTTGATCACGCCATTGGCGATGAAATGCTCGTTGGGAATGAGGTGCTCAGTGCCGTCGCGCGTGCGCATGGAGACATAGCGCGACTGCATGCCGGTCACCCAGCCGAACTGGCCATCCACTTCCAGTGCGTCACCGGGCTTGATCGACTTGTCGGCCAGCAGGGTGAAACCGGCGGCAAAATTTGCCACCGTCTTTTGCAGGCCCAGGCCGACACCGATACCCACCGCACCGGAGAAAATCGCCAGGGTCGCCAGGTTGAAGCCGGTGAGCTGCAGGGCCACGAGCAAGGCGACGACCGGCAGGACGAAGCCCAGGATTTTCGCGATCAGGGCGCGCAAGGCGGGCGAGATTTCCTCGGTCCGCTCGAGCTGCGCATTGACGGTGCGCCCGGCCAGTGAGGCCAGCCAGAACAAGACCCCAAAATAGAGCAGGGTGCGCAGGACATCGAAGAGGGAGAGGTCGACGGGCTCGCCCTCATCGGTCTCGCCCAGCGGAATGGCAAGGGCCTGCAATTGCATGACAACATCATCGAGCAGGCCGAACACGTCCAGCGCCGCAACAGGCCAGGCCACATAGAAAGCCACCTTCGACCAGAAGCGCGAGCGGATGATCAGGGTGACAGCGCGAATGACCAGCCAGGCGGTCATCAGGCTCATGGCGGCGTCGATCAGGCCAAAGGGGCGATCCAGCGCGCCCAGGACGATCCGGATCGTGGCCAGCACGCCAACTAGGGCGAGCGGCGTCGCCAGCGATATGGCTGCCGTCAAGAGACGTCGCGCCAGACCGGTCTTGATCCGCCCCTTGGTCAGCCCTTCGACGACATGGCGCAGGCGCGGCCCGAAGATGAGCGCGGGAATGAAAGCGGCCAGGACCAGGCCGAGCTGCAGAGCGACATCGATATTGAGCAGGCTGGCCACCAGCCAGTCCCAGGCGTCGCGCACCCGACCTTCCAGAACCTCCATCGGCAGAAGTTCATCCAGCGCGCTATCGTCCTGAGGTGTGGTCATGCCATCGCTCTCCCCTGAGTTTCAGAGGGATAGCATTGATGAGGGGATGTGAGCCAGAGGTTTGCCGGTTCTGGCCATCCCAGTCAGCCCAAACGTCTCTCTCCGACGCATGCAGCGGCGGCGGGTGGGGTGGAAACCCTGACCTGGGCGTCGCGGCAAGTGCACCAAGGACGGCCCGCGCCGAGCGAGACCGTCCTTCGAGTGCAATTGCGAGCGACCTAGGGCTGATCGAACCCTGTCCCGGTCACAAACCCATTGCGGGTCAGGAGCCGGCGGGCCTGTGCCCCGGCATGATTGACACTCTCATCATGAACCAGCGTGAAGCTGACATCACCATTCGCTCGGGCGAAATCATCAATGCCAAGTGCCGCAGCCAAATCAGCACTCGAGAAGGTCGCTGTCCAGGTCCCGTTGTGGCTTTGCGACAGGTCGGCCGTCGAGATCAATGCACTTGAGGTTCCAGCCGTTCCGAGCCCCCGGCTCACATCCACACGAATACCCTCGCCAGCCAGTGTGCCGAGTGCACTCGCAATCCCGGTAATGCGGAAATTCGACGGCGTGCCACCGGCAACGCGCAAACTTGTCCACGGGAAGCTACCGGCCACTGCCGTCTCGTCGAGACCATTGTCAATTTCGATCGGGGCAACATCCGCAGCAGCGAGATCGTCCGGCTCGAAGCCCGCATCACCGGTCAAATCGAGCGCGACAGTCGGTGTCTGCGCAGTCACGAAACTTGCTGGATCGCCATCGTCGGTAATCGTGACCAAGCCCTTTGCCGCACCGTCGAAAGCCTCGACCGCGGCTCCATTTACATTGCATGTGAACACAGCTGCAGGCGCCGTGGAGACAGCCGGCAGACAGGCCACGCCATCAAGCTCGACCGCCGCCGCATCCAGACCGGACGCGCCGGCCGGGAAGCTGATGATCACATCGGCGCTCGCCACGACATCGTCGGCGCTATCGACCGAGTTGGCGCCGCCGCCGATTGATGCCTCGAGCACATTGCCGTTCAGACTGCGCGAAATGCGAGCAATAACACCCGAGCCCTGCAGCCCGTCACCCACCGCGTCGAACTGGGCAACCGGCGGTGCGGCTGCATCATCAAAATCAACAGCAAACGACAACAGCGGTTCGAAATTGAGCAACTCTATTTGCTCTTCATCGCCGGCATAATTACCCGTATCGGCAGTCGGCGTGAAACGCACATCGACGCTCACCGCATCACCGTTAGAGATCACCTCAATCGGCAGGGTGATGGTTGCATTGTTCGCGGAAGACCCCGAGCACTGGTTGACCGTACCGATACTGCGATAAATCACGGAATCGCCTAGCGCGCCGCCACCATTTGAGATCTGGAAATCGCAATCATCATCCGACGCATCCGGAGCGCTATTCACCACTGTCGAAAAGCGGGCATTGTTGACAGTGATTTCCAGCTCAACGACGCCGCCCGCCCCCATCTGAACAAACTGGTCTGACAGACCGAAGTCCAGGACCAGATCACCCGACAGGCTTCCCGTCGCTTCCGACGCGAGTGTTTGACCGGTAAACGCACTCGAATCATCGATTGAAACCAGTTCCACAGGCCCTGGAGGCGCGAGTGAGAAACGCTGAGCTCGCACGGCGCCAAGGTTTGTGTCGGGCGCAGTCTGGCTGAAATCAAACCACGCGACGAGAACCGTCCCATCAACAAGTTCGACGAGATCGGGCAAGTTTTGAAAACTGGCAGTGGTTGTGTTGACAAGAAATTCGTCGCCGACGGGGTCACCCACCGCATCAAATCGCTGCGCTCGAACAGCATCATCGGATGTGTCAGCACCGGTTGCGCTCAAGTCAACCCACGCGATCATGAAGCCACCATCAGTCAAGCTTGCGACACTGGGCATGTTCTGTGCGGCTGTCGTGGTCGTGTTGACCAGAAATTCGCCGCCAGCGGCCACTCCGGCCGCGTCATACCGCTGCGCCCGGATTGCCTGCGCCGACGTGTCACCGCCGGTCGCGCTTGAGTCAGCCCACGTCACTACGAAACCGCCGCCGTCCAGCGCGGCAACGCTTTGCCTCCATTGCTGATCAGCAGTTGTCGTATTGACGGTGAATTCGCCGCCCAGCGCGGCCCCGCTTTCATCGAAACGTTGCGCGCGGACGGATAGCAAGTCCGTATCCGGCGCCGCTTGGCTGTTGTCACTCCATGTCACAACAAAGTCACTACCAGGCAGTGCCGCGACTTCGGGTTGAGATTGGAATGATGACGTTGTGGTGTTGACCTGAAACTCCACGCCGGCTGCAACTCCGACAGAATTGTAAAGACGCGCGCGAATGGCGGTCCCGGACACATCGGTTCCGGCGCCGCTTCCATCGGTCCAGGAAATGACAAACCCGCCATTCTCGAGCGCAGCGACATCCGGCTCGTATTGCGACCCGGTGGTAAAGGTGTTCACCACGAATTCGGCACCAACCGTCGCGCCTGCGGCATCGTAAAGCTGCGCCCGAACAGCTTTGCCGCTCGTATCCGGTGCTGTCCCGCTCTGGTCGTCCCAGACGATCACAAAACCGCCACCCGCAAGAACCGCCACAGAGGGGTTTTCCTGTGTTCCGGTAGTAACAGAATTGACAAGGAAGCTTCCGCCTGCTGGCGCACCCGCTGCATCAAAAAGCTGAGCACGGATTGCCGAGAAACTGGTGTCCGGCGCCGTCTGGCTATAATCGAACCATACGGCTACGAAGCTGCCATCATCGAAGCTGGCTATGCTCGGCGAACCTTGAGTGCCGTTCGTCGGCGTATTGATGACGAACTCCACACCATCCGTGGTCGGTGTCTGAGCGTCAGTCGGCATGCAAAACACCGTTGCGGCCAAGATGCCGCCAAACAATTTCATTCTCATGCCCACACTCCAGGTCGCGTCCATGTCATTGCCCAATCTGACCTTGGCGCACTGACCCACGAACCGTCACCGAGTGGTGAAAGGCATTCCAAGTCAACGCGATACACCCATGCAGAAAGGGCCAGATGTCTGGCAAGAAAAGTGCACCCACGTCGGACCGGATTACAATCACCCAAAAGGGTGGCTTGAACTCAAAAACTCACAGAAAGTTCTCTTGGCTGGCGATCTGACCGGGCGGATTGGCGATTGAACCACGCGGCGACCGTACAGGGCTGGTCTACACACAGGTCATCGGGGCGCTCGCGCCGGGTCGCCCTGCGTCTTGTATCGAAGATTGCCCGGCCCGACCGGCGCTTCGAGCGCCAGCCCGTCATCTCAACACCTGATTACGCACGCAGGGGCTTATCGTTCCGACTGGGCCCACGGATGAATACCAATGCAGCGACAGGCCAATTTGAAATCGAACTCTGACGCCATGACTGTTCGTCCGCGACAAGCGATCGGCTGATTGGCACGCCGAGACGCGGTCGTCCGACTCCGGCCCAACGACACGTCCAGCCCACCCTACCCCAGCAGCTTCTTCCGCAGAATCTCGTTCACCGCTTTCGGGTTGGCCTTGCCTTGCATGGCTTTCATCACCTGGCCGACGAACCAGCCCATGGTCTTGGGCTTGTCCTTGACCTGGGCGGCCTGGTCGGGATTGTCGGCGATGAGCTGGTCGATGACGGCTTCGATGGCGCCGGTATCGGTGACCTGTTTGAGGCCCTTATCCTCGACAATCTTGGCCGGGTCACCGCCTTCACTCCACAGGATCTCGAAGACGTCCTTGGCGATCTTGCCGGAAATGGTGTCGTCGGAGATCAGAGCGATCAGACCCCCCAGCTGTTCGGCCGAGACCGGGCTGTCGGTGATGTCCAGGCCTTCCTTGTTGAGGCGGCCATAGAGCTCGTTATTGACCCAGGAGGAGGCCAGCTTGGCGTCCCGGCCCTCGGCCACAATCTCGAAATAATCGGCCCGGTCCTTGTCGGCGGACAGGACAGCGGCGTCGTAATCCGACAAGCCCAGCTCGGAGACCAGGCGCACGCGCTTCTGGTCCGGCAGTTCGGGCAGGTTTGACTTGATCTCGTCGACCCAGGTCTGCTGCAGCTCGAGCGGCAGCAGGTCGGGATCAGGAAAGTAGCGGTAATCGTGGGCTTCTTCCTTGGACCGCATGGAGCGTGTCACACCGGTGCCGGCATCGAACAGGCGGGTCTCCTGGTCGATCTTGCCGCCATCCTCGATGATGTCGATCTGGCGCTGGGCTTCGTACTCGATGGCCTGCCGGATGAAACGCAGCGAGTTCACATTCTTGATCTCGCAACGCGTGCCCAGGTGCGAGAAATCGCCGGTCTCGCGGAATTTCTCATAGGCGCCCGGCTTGCACACCGAGACGTTCACATCGGCGCGCAGCTGACCCTTTTCCATGTCGCCGCCGCAGGTGCCCAGGTAGCGCAAAATGGTGCGCAGCTTGGCAACATAGGCCGAGGCCTCTTCGGGCGAGCGGATATGCGGACGCGAGACGATTTCCATCAGCGCCACGCCGGAACGGTTGAGATCGACATAGGTCGAGTTGGGGTCAAGGTCGTGGATCGACTTGCCGGCATCCTGTTCCAGGTGCAGGCGCTCGATCCCCACGGTGAAGCGCGAGCCGTCATCGCGCTCGCACTCGATTTCGCCTTCGCCGACGATCGGGAATTGGAACTGGCTGATCTGATAGCCCTGCGGCAGATCGGGATAGAAATAGTTCTTGCGGTCAAAGCGAGACCAGAGATTGATCTGGGCATTGAGGCCGAGCCCCGTCCGCACGGCCTGCTCGACGACGCGCTCATTGATCACCGGCAGCATGCCGGGCATGGCCGCATCAACCAGCGAGACCTGCGTGTTCGGCGCTGCGCCGAAAGCCGTCGCCGCACCGGAAAACAGCTTGGCATTGGAGACCACCTGGGCGTGGATCTCCAGACCCATGACAACTTCCCAGTCGCCGGTCGCGCCCGGCAGGCGGTAGGTGTGATCACTCATCTCGCTCATCCTCGTCGTCATCCCAACCGGGACGCTCGTCTTCCGGCGTATTCATCGCCGCAACCAGGACCCGACCCGCCATGGCGACGGTCAGGCCGAAAAACAAAAAACCAATCCCGGGCACCACGAAGAGCACGGTCCAGAGATTGCGTGGCTCAAGTTCGACAATGCCGCGAAACACGACGACCGCGGCCAGCACGAAGAGCGCACCGAGCAGAAAACTCGGGCGCGCCAGCTTCATGGCGGGGTGCGCAGGCTCAGCCTTCGCCATTCGACTTGCCCGCAAAACTTTTCACCACGGCCAGCATCGCTGCCAGACCGAAGCCGGCCAGCATCAGCCCGAGCGCCAGCTGGACGACAAAACCGATGGCCGGAAACTCGCCGCTTCCAAAAGCCTGACCCACCATCACACCGCCGGAATAAACCGTCGGCAGACCAAAGGCGAGACCGAGCACGGCCATCATGATCATGAAGCCGCGATCCGGCCTTTTGGGCGCGCCGGGCTTGGGCCCGTCAGGCTGGGTGTCCGGGGTGCTCATCAGGCCCACCAATTCTCCGGCTTGGCGACGAAGCCGGCCGAATCCTCAATCGCGGCACCGACCTTGAACATGGTTTCCTCGTCCAGCGCCGGGGTGATGATCTGCAGCCCCAGCGGCAAGCCGTCCTTGTCGACACCGGCCGGGACCGACATGGCCGGCAGACCGGCGAGATTGGCGGTCACGGTGAAGACGTCATTGAGATACATCGCAATCGGATCATCCGACTTGGACCCCAGCGCGAAGGCCGCCGACGGGGCTGACGGGGTCAGCACGGCATCGACCTTTTCAAACGCCTCGTGGAAATCCTGCAGGATGCGCGTGCGCACTTTCTGGGCGCGCAGATAATAGGCGTCGTAATAGCCGGCCGAGAGCACATAGGTGCCGATCATGATCCGGCGCTGGACCTCATGGCCGAAACCGGCACCGCGCGTGTTTTCATAGGTCGCATTGAGGTTTTCCCCCTCAACGCGATTGCCGTAGCGCATACCGTCATAGCGGGCCAGGTTGGACGAGGCCTCGGCCGGTGCGACGATGTAATAGGCCGGCAGGGCGTATTTGGTGTGCGGCAGGGAGATGTCGACGATCTCGCAGCCGGCTGCCTTGAGCCAGTCAATGCCCTTCTGCCAGACCTCATCGATCTCGCCCGGCATGCCATCAACCCGGTATTCCTTGGGCACGCCAATGCGCAGTCCTTTCACCGAACCACCCACGGCGGCGACAAAGTCCGGCACGTCATTCGGCAGGGAGGTCGAATCCTTGGGGTCGTGACCGGACATGGCCTGCAGCATCAGCGCCGAGTCCTTCACCGTCTTGGCGAAGGGACCCGGATGATCAAGCGAGGAGGCAAAGGCCACCGTGCCCCAGCGCGAGGTGCGGCCATAGGTGGCCTTCACCCCGACCGTGCCCGTGAAGGAGGCCGGCTGGCGGATCGATCCGCCGGTATCGGTGCCCGTCGAGCCAAAGCAGAGGTCCGCGGCAACAGCCGCCGCCGAGCCACCCGAGGAACCGCCCGGCGTCAACATTTCGCCGTTCGGACCTTTCCAGGGATTGTTGACCGGGCCGGTGTTCGAAGTCTCGTTTGACGAGCCCATGGCGAACTCGTCCATCGAGGTCTTGCACAGGAAGACGCCACCATTTTCCCAGAGCTTGGCCGTGACGCTCGACTCGTAAGTCGGCTTGAAGCCCTTGAGGATGTTCGAGGAGGCCGCCGTCAGCACGCCTTCAACCGCGAACAAATCCTTGATCGCCAGCGGTGCGCCCTCGATGAGACCACCCTCGCCCCTGGCGAGCTTCTCGTCCGAGGCCTTGGCCATGGCCAGCGTCTTGTCAGCATCGAAAGCCGTGAAGGCATTCAGCTTGGGCTGGGCCGCTTCGCACAGGGCGAGGCCCTCTTGCGCCAGCTCGACCGCAGACACCTCACGCGCCTTCAGCTTGGCGGTGATGTCGGACAGGGTGAGTTTGAAAAGCTCGCTCATGACCTACTCCACCGATTTCGGGACGACGAAGAAGCCTTCGTCGGACTTCGGGGCGTTGGCCAGGACCTTGTCGCGGCAATCGCCGTCGGTGACCACATCCTCGCGCTGCGGCAGCGGGAATTTCACGGGAGTCGTCATCGCTTCGACGCCCTCCACATCCACTTCATTGAGCTGTTCGATCCAGTTCAAAATGCCATTGAGCTCGCCGACCAGCGTGTCGATACGATCGGTCGGTTCGGCGATGCGGGCGAGGCGCGCTATGCGGCGCACATCATCAGCGGTGACGGACATGGGGAAATCACTCCGGATAGTCGAAGCCGCTTGAGTAGCAATCGCCTTTCGCAGGTGCAAGAAAGCTTGACGGTGGCGCGTGCAAGGCGCATCCCGCCAACATGCCGATTGTGACGCTGGAAGACCTGCCCGATGGCCCCCTGATCGCCCTTGATCCGGGGAGCAAGACCATCGGGGTTGCCGCCTGCGGCGCCTCGCGCGGTCTCTCGACGCCGGTGGAAACCATCAAGCGGACCAAATTCACCCAGGATGCCGAGCGCATCTTCGCTCTGCTGGACGAACGCCAGGCCAGCGCCATCGTGATGGGGCTGCCCGTCAACATGGATGGCTCCGAAGGCCCTCGCGTCCAGTCGGCCCGCGCCATGGCCCGCAATCTGATGCGCCTGCGCGATCTGCCCATCGTTTTCCAGGATGAACGCCTCTCGACCTTCGAGGCCGAGGAGAAGCTGATCTCGGTCGGCGTGCGACGGGACAAGCGCAAGGACATCATCGACGCCCACGCGGCCGCCAACATATTGCAAAGCGCCCTCGACCGCCTGGAGATGCTGCGCCCATGAACCCGATCATTTCCGCCCTGGTGCCGGTCTTCGGCGTGATCTTTGTCGGCTGGCTGTTGCGCCGTTCCAACCTCCTGCCGGACGACAGCTGGGGCCCGATCTCGCGCCTCGCCTATCTCGGCCTGTCGCCGGCCCTTCTGTTCTCGTCGATCAGCCATGCCGATCTGTCGGACATCCAGCTGGGCTCATTCATGGGCGCAGCCATGCTGGGCTTTCTCGGCATGGCGGCGATCACCCTGGCGATCAAGCCGCTGCTGAAGATACCGGACCCGACCTATACCAGCCTCTTCCAGGCGACCTGTCGCTGGAATGGTCTTCTGATCCTCGCCCTGGGCATTGCCCTGTTTGGCGAGGAAGGCGAGATCCTGGTGGCGCTGATCATGGTTGCCTCCATCCCGCTGGTGAACATGGAATGCGTGGCGGCCCTGTCCATCTGGGGCGATGGCGCAGCGCCGAACTGGCGCTCGATCATTTATCGCATCCTGACCAATCCGCTCATCCTCGGCTCGGCGGCGGGCGGTATCGTCAATCTCGGCGGCATCCCCCTGCCCGGCATGCTGACCGACACGGTCGACCTGATCGGCCAGGCCGCCCTGCCGCTGATCCTGCTGGCTGTGGGCGCCGGTCTCAACTTCACCGCCATGAAGGCCCGCCCGCGGCTTTTGGGCCTGTCCGTCTTCATCAAGCTGATGATCGGGCCACTGGTCTTCTACGGGATCGGCCGCCTGCTCGGCATTGAGGGGGTCCCGCTGACCATCCTCCTGCTGACGGGTGCCTCACCGGGCGCCGCCTCGGCCTATGTCCTGGCCAAGCAGATGGGCGGCGACGCGCCTTATTCCGCCGGAGACATCACGGCGAGCGCGCTGTTCTGCTTCGTGACCATTCCGTTCTGGCTGTGGCTTTTGGGGTAGTTGAGCCGTGTGGTCCGCGCCGCGGCGCACACCCGCCCATTATTGTCTTGCCGGGACCAAGCCTCAGTCGGTTTTCAAGCTCAAGGGGCCAGCCCGCGAAGCGGCGCCTGCGGCGCCCTTGACCTTGAAAACCGACTGAGGCCGACTGGCTGCCAAGACACCAATGCCGGCCCATACACGGGTGCCCGCGACTCACTCACCTGAGCCGTTGGAGACATGCGATGCAGCGCTTATGGCGCTCGACTGCTGCAGCGCTCGAGCATTCTCTGGGAATTGTGATCAGGCGAATGGCAAATCTTGCGACATACCTGGAACTACGGCGCACAACCCTTCGCCTGGTCCTACGGACTCCCGACTTCTGTCTCACCAGCCAAGTCCAGCCCCGCCTGCATCCAAACGCCCCGCTTCCGGCATCCCAAGCGGTACGAACAACCGAGGGAGCCCGTTCGCCATGCCTGTTTCTGCCCACCGCCTCGCCTTGCTGACAGCAGGCCCGTGCTTCGCTGTCGCACTCATTGTCATGCAGCCGCAAATGACAGCCCTCGCCGGGCTTTCCGGTACGGGCAGTTTTCTTGCCTCATTGGCCGCCGAGCCTGAGGCTTGGCTGAACGGCCATCTCATCCTGTTAGTGGCGGCCCTGCTCTACCTGCTCGCCGCACAGGGTATTGGACGCCTCATCGAACCGACGCGCCCGGTGACGGCCGCGCTGATCAGCCTGCCATTGATACTGGGCGCGGCCCTGTTGTGCGGAAATTTCGCGCTTGATCTGGTCTATGGCTCGCTGGCGAGCGGTCTGCCCGCTGAAGCCGCGCAGGCAGCGCGGGCCTCATTGCTGGACGCGGATGGCCTGCAGCTGATCTTCGCCACGGCCGGGCCGGGCCTTTTTCTGCTCGGCATGTTCCTGGTCGCCGGACTGGCCTTGATCACCGGCTGGCTGCCACGCCTTGCCGGTCTTGCCATCCTGTCCGGCTGGGCCTTCATCCTGGGCCTCAACGGCGCTTTCCCCTACGCCGAAGCGATTGGCCATGCGATCGTCGGTCTTGGCTTCATCCGCATCGGCCTGATGCCAGCCCCGATTCAATCCGCCAGACAGTAGCGCTCGCCCTCATCCGCCAGGTTGAACCCGGCCTCCATCACCACATCCCGCTCCGGCGCGTCGGGATAGCGAACCGGATTGGTGTGGTTGAAATGGATGAAGCGGACCTTGGCCCGCTCGCTGGCCGGCAGGTCCGCGAAGCGTTCCATGGAATGGGTGATGAAGGGATGCGGGAAGCCGGACATGTCGCGGCCGGGGATTTCACCATTGGCGTAGAAGGTGGCGTCGACATAGGCGACATCGACGGTGGCGATGAGATCCTCGATCCGCATGGCCTCGCCATCCTCCCATGTCTCCCACTCTTCCCAGCTGTCGATATCGGGCAGGAAGATCGCCGAGCGGGTCGGCCCGGCGATATGGTAGCCGACGACCTCGGTATATTCCTGCCGGTGCGGCACTTCGAAGGCGGTCACGCGGACATCGCCCAGCTCGACCGGCTGGCCGGCCCAGATCTCTTCCAGCTCGATATTGTCGTAGCGGACCAGCTGGTCCCAGGGCCCGTTGGAAAAGAGGAAGGCCGACATGGAGGGCATGGCGTAGACCGGCACATCCTGCGCGCCCATGCTCTCATGCCCGAGGAACATCAGGCCGGTATAATGGCCGATATGACCATGGGTCAGGAAGATACCGTCCAGCCCGGGACGCGCCTCGACCGGCATGGCCTGATCGAGCCGATAGAGTTGCTCGCGGATATCGGGCGTGGCCTCGAAAAGGTAGCGCGCGCCTGCCTCCCGATCGAGGACCGCAATCGAGGTCGCCAGCCGGCGCAATGACGGGTCATCCCAGGCCGGGTCAGCACTGTTTCCCAGCTGCGGCGCCCCGCCGTCTTGTCCGACGCCAAGGACAGCGATTTCGACGTGACAGGCCTCGGATTCCCTACCGGATTGAGCCGCAACAGGCGCAGCCGCGCCAAGGATCAGGGCGCCCAGCGCCACGGTGTGAGTCTTCATGCCTGGAACGAGACGCAAGCCCGGCGGTCAGGTCAAGCGCTAATCAATTCCCACGACCGCGCTGCGCCGCTCCATCTGCACCACATCGCGCCACCGGCCGGCCATCGGTCCATGGCTCATTTTGCCGAGACCAAGCCGGACACCCAGGCGTTCGAACCCGCATTGCTCGTGAAGGCGGATTGACGCCGTGTTCTCGGCGAATATCCCAGCCGTCAGCGTCCACAGGCCTTCGGCCTCGGAACCTTCAATCAAGGCCTGCAGCAGCGTACGCCCGAGTCCCTGCCCGCGCGCCGCCTCGGCGACATAAACCGACACCTCGCCGACACCGCCATAGACGCAGCGCGAGGAGACCGGGCTGAGCGCCGCCCAGCCGGTGACCAGCCCGGCACCATCCGCCGAGACAAACCGGGGCGCGGCGAGCTTACTCTCATCGAAGTAAACCCAGTCCGGCGCGGCCCTCTCGAAGGTCGCGTGACCGGTGGCGATGCCCTCCGCGTAGATGGCGAGGACGTCTGACGCGTCGGCGGGTGTCATGGTGCGGAGTGTGGTCATGGTTTCCTGTCGAGAGGCCGCGCCAGCAGACTGATCCATAGATCACTTGTCAGCCAGCAGGCCGCATCCGGGTTTTCAGGTCAAGGGCCCAAAGGGCCGCGGGGCGGGCATGCCCCTTGACCTGAAAACCCGGATGCGGCGGCATCTCGGCAAGTGATGTATGGGCGGGTGTGCGCCGAAGCGCCCGGGTCGGCACAGAAATCACCCCTCCCTTGCTCCCGCCCTCAACACCCCCTATACCGCCGAACACTTTATCTGTGTGCCCTTGGCGACCCAGGAGACGGGATGAGCCGCGCGGAATTTTCCTACGACTTCCCCCACCGCCACCTTGTTTCGGTGGCCGACCTCAACCCCGTTGATATCCAGATCATTTTCGAGCGCGCCGCGCACCATCTGGCGGCCAACCGGACGCCGGACAAGCGCAGCGATGTCCTGCGGGGGCTGACCGTGCTCAACCTCTTCTTCGAGGCCTCGACACGGACCCAGGGCTCATTCGAGATGGCCGGCAAGCGGCTGGGCGCCGATGTGGTCAATTTCGCCATGGCGAATTCCTCGGCTTCCAAGGGCGAGAGCCTGTCCGATACGGCGCGCACCCTGGCCGCCATGAAGCCGGACATCATGGTCGTGCGCCATTCGGCGACCGGCGCGCCGCAATTCCTCGCCGAGCGGACCGGACTCTCCGTCGTCAATGCCGGCGATGGCATGCATGAACACCCGACCCAGGCCCTGCTGGACAGTTTCACCCTGTCGCAGCACTGGGGCGAAGTGGGCGGACGGCGCATCCTGATTGTCGGCGATATCCTGCATTCACGCGTCGCCCGCTCGAATATCGGCCTGCTGAACATTCTCGGTGCCGAGATCCGCCTGTGTGCCCCCCCCACCCTTTTGCCCTCCGATGTCGATCAATGGGGCTGTGATGTCTTCCACGATCTCGACGAGGCCCTGACAGGCTGCGACGCCGTCATGGCCCTCCGCCAGCAACGCGAACGCATGAGCGGTGGTTTCGTGCCATCCGAGCGCGAATTCTTTCACCTCTTCGGCCTGACCCATGAGCGGCTGGAAGCGGCCTCCCCGGATGTGCTGGTCATGCATCCCGGACCGATGAATCGCGGTGTCGAAATTCACACCAAGCTGGCTGATGACCCTGAGAAGAGTGTAATTCTCGACCAGGTCGAGAGCGGCGTGGCGGTGCGCATGGCGATCCTCGAACTGATCGGGGCCAATATCCGCAAGGAGGCCGTGGCATGAGCACGACCCGCGCCATCATCAATGCCCGTCTCGTCGATCCGGCCTCGGGACAGGACGGTCCCGGCGGGGTCCTCATCGAGGGTGGCATCATCGCCCAGATCGGAACCGAGCTGGACCTCGACGCCGCCGATGAGATCATCGACGCCAGGGGCTGCATTCTCGCACCGGCCCTGATCGATTTGCGCTGCGCCAAGGAGCCTGCCCTCACACCAGACGGGGAAACCGTCGATACGCTCTGCGCCGCCGCGATGAGTGGCGGTTTCGGCACCATCGTCCTGGCGCCGAATGCCCGCAGCCCGCTGGACAAGGCGGACGGTTTTGCCGGCATGTCGCGCGGCCTGGCCCAGCGCGGTGTCCGCATGCTGTCAGCCTGCGGCGCGACGCAAGGTCTGGCCGGTGAACAAATGGCCGAGATTGGCCTGATGGTCCGCGGCGGTGCGGTCTATGCCGGCTGCGGCGACCGACCCATCCGTGACACCCGCCTGATGCGCCGCCTCCTCAGCTATACGAGCCAGTTCGATGTCTGGCTATCGTGCCGCCCCGCCGATAGCGACCTGTCCGCCGACGCGGTGGCGCTGGAAAGCGACTGGTCGGCCCGGGTCGGTATTCCCTCAGAACCGGCAGTGTCGGAACGCATCGCCATCGAGCGCGACGCGGCGCTGGCCGAGCTGTCCGGCGGGAAATTGATGATTGATCGACTGTCGACGGCGGCGGGCCTCGATGCATTGCGACATGTGCGCGGGCGCGATCTCGAAATTGCCGCCACTGTCGCCGTCGCCCACCTCACGCTCAACGAGGTCGATGCCGGCGGGTTGAACAGTGCCTTCCGCATGGATCCGCCCCTGCGCAGCGAAGCCGACCGGCTGGCCTTGGTCGAGGCCGTCACATCCGGCGAGATTGACGCGGTGGTCTCCGATCATCGCCCGACACCCTTTGACGACAAGGGTGAACCCTTTGCCCTGGCCATCGCCGGCACGCTCAGCCTGGAAACCCTGCTCGGCGCCATGCTCGGCCTCGTTCATGATGACGAGCTGAGCCTGCTGGACGCGCTGCGTGTCCTGACCAGCGGACCTGCCGACCTGCTCGGCCTGCCTCAGGGTCGGATTGCGGTCGGGGCACCGGCGGATCTCATCCTGATCGATGGCGACAAGCCCTGGGTCTGTCAGCCCGACGGCTTTGCCTCGGCGCGCGGCAATTCAGCCTGGTCCGGGCGCCGCTTCCAGGGACGGGTCTTGCAAACCATCGTCGCCGGAGACACACTCTACAACCCTTAGGTGCAAACATGATGACCCATGTCCTGATCGCGCTCGCGGCCGTCGGCGGCTATCTTTTCGGTTCCATTCCCTTCGGACTGGTGCTGACGCGCATGGCCGGGCTCGGCGATATTCGAGCCATCGGATCGGGCAATATCGGCGCCACCAATGTCCTGCGCACCGGCCGCAAGGATCTCGCCGCTCTCACCCTCATTCTCGACGCCGGCAAGGCCGGTATTGCAGCTGCTGTTTTCGGTCTCGCCTTCGGGACGACGGAAGGCCTGGTCGCGGGCGGTTTTGCCTTTGCCGGACATTGCTTCCCGGTCTGGCTCGGATTCAAGGGTGGCAAGGGTGTCGCGACCTTTGTCGGCACCATGCTGGTCGTCTTCTGGCCGGTCGGCCTTACCGTGATCGGGACCTGGCTGATCATGGCCGCCATCTTCCGGATTTCCTCGCTTGCGGCGCTGGCCGCAGCACTCGCCGCGCCCTTCGCTGCGTTTTCCTGGGGACGGCCCGATGTCGCCGTCATGGCCGGTATTCTCACCGCACTGATCTACTGGCTGCACCGCGCCAATATCCAGCGCCTGCTGAAGGGCGAGGAGCCGCGTATCGGCGGCAAGAAAGGCAAGGCTGACGCCGCCACCGACAATCCGGACACGCCCGAGACATGACGGATGCGGGGCCCGGCCACACCGAAAGAGTGATGTGGCTGCGCCTCGCGCGCACAAGAGGTCTGGGCGCCATCGGCTTTGGCCGCGCCATTGCGCGCTATGGCAATGCCGAGGCCGCGCTGGAGGACCTGCCACGACGGGCACGTGAAGCCGGTCGGCGGTCGCTGGACATCCCGTCTGTCGACCGGATCGAGGCCGAGCTCGCCCAAATCAAGCGGGCCGGCGCGCGCCTGATTACCGGTCTGGATGACGAATTCCCGCCCCTGCTGGCCGCCATACCCGCTCCGCCGCCCGCCATTATTGTTCGCGGCGACACGACCCTGCTCACCCGGCCCGCCTGCGCCATGGTCGGCGCGCGCAATGCCTCTGCCGTCGGCTTGCGCTTTGCCCGGGAACTGGCCAGCGGGCTGGGGCGCGAGGGCGTTGTTGTCGTGTCCGGCCTGGCGCGCGGCATCGACGGCGCCGCCCATGCCGGCGCTATCGAGCGCGGCACAATCGCCGTGCTCGCAGGCGGGATCGACCACATCTATCCACCAGACCATGCCGAGCTCCATCACCGCATTGGCGAGACCGGTCTGCTGGTCTCTGAAATGCCCCTTGGGCGGACACCGACGGCCCGCGACTTTCCACGCCGCAACCGGCTCATCTCCGGCCTCGCCCTGGGCAGCCTTATCGTGGAAGCCGCGCTACGCTCGGGCTCCCTGATCACCGCCCGCTATGCCGGTGAACAAGGCCGCGAAGTGATGGCCGTACCCGGCTCCCCGCTTGACCCGCGGGCCCGCGGGTCCAACCAGCTCTTGCGAGATGGCGCCCATCTCATTGAAAGCGTGGAAGACGTTCTGGCCATCCTCGCAGCCGCGCGCCCACCGATGGCAGCCCGGCAAGCGCTGGAAGAAGGCTCGGCACCGAGCGAGCTCGACCTGTTTGCGGGCGAGGACGACGATGATAGCCCGGAACCCGTGGCGGACGCGTTCCGGCAAAAATCACCGCTGGACCAAATCAGAGGCTTGCTCTCCCCGGCGCCGGTATCGGGTGACGAGCTCGCGCGGGCAGCGAAGCTTCCCGTCGGCACCGTGCAGGCACTCCTGATGGAAATGGAAATGAGTGGCGAAATCGCCAGCCTGCCGGGCGGTCTGGTTCAGCGCCGACGCCAAAGCTGATTAAGGCGGACAGCTTCCATTTCGACATAATTGGCGGCGAGCTCGATCAGGCAGGCGCTTTGACCATAGCCGTGGTGGAACGCGTCCTCGGACAAGCGGCGCAGCTTGCTGGCCAGGTGATCGGCTGTACCATCCAAGGGCTGCACCCCCGGCAAGGGATTCCCGAACAGGTCATGGCCAGGCTTTATCCGGCGCGCCATTTCACCCTCCAACGTCAAGCCGACGGTAGAACAGGCAATCCCCAAATACAACCTTGAGTATAAACTCGACCTTACTCGCCCAACTCCGACAGTAGTCGGTCGCGCGCCTCCTGCACCTGGCGGGCGAGCGCGGGTGAGCCCTCACCTGTATCCGGATGTACTTTCTTCATGAGTCGTCGGTGCGCCGCACGAATGGTGTTCGCGTCGGCATTCTCATCCACACCGAGAATTTCGCGGGCCTCGGCCAGGCTCATGCCGCTCCGTGTCGGTGCCCCGCCGCGTCCTGCCTGATCACCACGACTGGAACCAGCCCGCTGGGCGCCGCCAGGGCGCAGCGCCTCCCCCAACATGCCGAGCCCGAATACACCGAGCGGCCCACCAAGAATGACCGCGCCCCGAAGACTGATCACGACACCGGCCAGCAAAGCGCCGCCGCCCAAAAGAATGCGCACCATTTTCGCGGCACGGGCCGTCTTTTGCCGCGCAAACCACCACGCCGCTCCCAAAAGGGCCAGCAGGGCAATCGAACCGAGCGCAAACGGGGCCATCAGAAAGGAATGGTTTCGCCCTGAAGACCGGGCAGTTTGAGGATGATCAGCAAATCACGCAATTCCTGCCGGGCAGCGACATGGCTCATGGTGAAGGTCACAGTCGAGCCGCTTTCAGTGAGGTCAAGCAGAGTCAGCCCGACCGGAAAGAGTTCGCGATAAATAACGCGCTCGGCAAAGCCCGGGGCCAGACGGAAACCGATCCGCTGGGACAGCATTTTCAGCCCTTCACCGACGCGGCGCTTGTTGCGGGCATCCAGCATGGAGATGCGATTGCGCATGACGACCCAGTCGATCGAGCGCTTTTCCAGCTGGGCCTTGCGCTTGCGGCACTCCCACAGCATTTCCGAATAGACGCTCGGCTTGCCGACCTCGAAACTCTCCGGATCAATCTCTGCGAGCAGGTCGAAATCCACAAAGCTGTCATTGACCGGGGTGATCACCGTGTCGGCGCTGGAGTGCGCCAGGCGGGAATAGAGCGTATCGGCGCCAGGGGCGTCGATGACAATGAAGTCGCAGCTGGTTTTCAGGCGCGAGAGCGCCTCGGAGAAGCGCTCGGTCTCCTCCTCCTCGACCAGATCGAGATCGCGGTGCGCGCTCGGCGCGAGCACTTCCTCGGTCGGCCGCGGCAAAGACAGGCCATGTCGCTCGCACCAGCGCTGGCGATTGGCGAGATAGCGCCCGAAGCTGCGCTGGCGCAGATCAAGGTCAATCGCGCCGACGGATTTGCCCATGCGCAGAAGCGCGACCGCAAGATGCATGGCCACCGTCGATTTGCCGGCGCCACCCTTCTCATTGCCGACCACGATGATGTGCGCCGCACGGACACCCTCGCGGATGCGCCCAAGCGGTCTGGCAGGCAAACGGAAACCGGTCTGATTTGTCATCTTGCCCCAAATCTAGACCACGCTTGTGGCGCGCTAAATCCCCGCGCGCAGGCCATGATGCTATTGCCCCGTAGTCGAGGCCATATCCGCCATGCGCCGCCCGGAGAAGTCAACCACCGCACAGTAGGCACCGCTCGCCTGCAATCGCTGGCAGATCGCCCTCGCCTCGCCCGCCGTATCGAACGGACCCGCTTTCAGTCGCAGGAATTGGCCCTGGCCGGCAATCTCTGCTTCGCTGAGACGTGCATTCAGCGAGCCGAGAATATCCGGGTGCAGGGCCTGCAATTCTGTCCAGCCGCGCCGAGCAGTCTCGACGCGCCGGTAGGAGGCCAGGTGGACAGCATGGTGCAAGCTGGGCGCATCGATCATGTCCGCCGGCGGTGGCAATTCGGCCCCCACCTCGTTCCCCGCCTGGGGAAGGTCCGGCGTTTCGCCCGGCGCGTTAAGAGCCATGATCGCATTCGCGAGCGCCTGCAATTCCGGCTGGACCCGTTCCAGCGCATCCGGGTCAAAACGCGCCAAGTGTGCCAATTCCCGTGACAAGGCATCGGCGAGCTGGGCATTGCGAGTCGGCGCGGCCGCAACCTCCGGCTCATCCGACATCGACGAACGAGCCGGGTCTGCGGTAGAGGCGCAGCCCGCGAGGGCCAGAGCAGCGAGAAAAACTGTCAGTCGTTTCATGTCATTACCGTAGCCGGAATCGGATCGCTTGCCTGTATCATCGCTTATGATTATCCCCAAGCGACCCGTTTTGTGGACCCCTTCATGATCACGCAGCAAATTCCCCATGCCACCACAGTATCCGCCCTGCGCGCACGCGTGCGCAGTTGGCGTGATGATCGCCTCACCGTGGGCTTGGTCCCCACGATGGGCGCGCTGCATGACGGTCATTTGTCGCTGGTCCGCCTGGCCCGGGCCCAGTGTGACCGCGTTGTGACCAGCATTTTCGTCAATCCCAAGCAGTTTGCGCCGGGTGAGGACCTCGATGCCTATCCCCGCACCCTCATGGAAGACGCGGAAAAACTGACTGATGCCAAGTGTGACCTGATCTACCTGCCCACGCCCGACATCATGTATCCGACCGGCTTTTCCGCCACAGTCGCCCTCAAAGGACCAGCCTTGGGCCTGGAAAGCGATATTCGACCGCATTTCTTCGACGGTGTTGCCACCGTCGTGGCCAAGCTTTTCAATCAGGTCCGTCCGGACATGGCCTTCTTTGGCGAGAAGGATTATCAGCAATTGCTGGTGATCCGGCAATTGGTGAAGGATCTGGACTTCCCGATCGAGATCCTGGCCGGCGCCACCGGCCGCGGCAAGGACGGTCTCGCCCTGTCCTCACGCAATGCCTATCTCAACGCCGATGAACGGGCCCGGGCCGGGCAACTCAATGTCATCCTCAAGGACTTCGCGACATCCCTACAAGGCGGAACGGATCGCAAGACCGCCGAGGCCACGGCGATCAAAGCCTGCCAGAACGCGTTCGACAGCGTCGACTATATCGAGGCGCGTTGCGCCAACACGCTGGCCGTACTGGGCGATGGGCCGATCGCCGCACCAACGCGCGTGCTCGCCGCGGTCAGGCTGGGTTCAACACGCCTGATCGATAACATGGCGGCCAATCCACCTTCGTGATGCCGGAATCCCGGCTAAGCTGCGCCAGAGATTCGTCCGGGAGACCTGCATGTTTGTTCGAAGCCTCGCTGCCCTCGCCCTGTGGATCAGCTTGCCGGTTGCGGCCTGCGCGCAGGCGCCGGACATCATTCGCCCGGAAGTCGTCGCGACCTATCCGCACGACACCAACGCCTTTACCCAGGGCCTGTTCATTCATGATGGACAGCTGTTCGAAAGCACCGGACAGGTCGGGCAATCCAGCCTGCGGCGGGTGGCTCTGGAGACCGGCCGTGTCGAGCAGAGCGTCGCCATTGCCCCACCGATTTTCGGCGAAGGCTCAGCCCGTATCGGCGATGAAATATTCATGCTCAGCTGGGTCTCGGAACGCGGTTTCGTCTTCGATGCGGAGACGTTTGAGCAGGTCGACAGCTTCACCTACCCCGGCGAGGGTTGGGGCCTGACCTATGATGGCAATCATCTCATCCTGTCTGACGGTACCCCAGAGCTGCGCTTCCTCGACCCGGAAACGATGACGCTGTCGCATTCCATCAATGTCACGCTCAATGGGCGCGCGGTGCGACGCCTGAACGAGCTGGAATGGGTCGACGGCATGATCTGGGCGAATATCTGGGAGACGCGGTCCATTGTCCGGATTGATCCAGAGACAGGTATTGTTGATGCCATGATCGATCTCAGCGCCCTTGTCCCACCATCCGTGGCCGGGCGCCGGGACGCGGTTGCCAACGGGATTGCCTGGAATGCGGCGACGGGACAGATCTACGTGACCGGGAAGCTCTGGCCGATTCTGTATGAGATTCGCCTGCCGGACAGCGACCCAGATTAAGGCGCTCGACCTGCATGGAAATCCTGTACGCCAGAATTTCAGCCAATCGTCCCTTATATTGGCTTGCGCTTGGGCTGACAGCCTTGCTCGTTGTCTATATGGGCGTCTGGCTCAATGCCGTCATAATTGTGCTCGCCACTGACCGGCCAAGCGGATTTTTCGGCATCAATTTGCGCGAAGTCCTGCGCCACACGACGCGGTTGGACCTGGCGTTATTCTTCGGCGTAGCCACCACTTTCTTCGCAACCCTCATCCTGCTCGGTTGGCGGCGCGCCGCGAGCGCTGTAACGCTCGGTGCAGGCATTTTGCTGCACTTGGCGCTGTGGTTCCGGCTGACCATGAACCCGATCTATGATGCGTCCGTTGGAATGCTCGTGATCGCCTTTGAGGTCATCATTCTGTTGATGATCCTGCGGCTCCGCCAGATCGCGGCGTCGCACTAGCTCTTTCCTTCACCAGGCACCCAACTCCAGCAGTTTGGCCCGCAGCTCGCCGGGCAGCTCCTCCCCGCCCTCGCCGCTCCCGCCCAGATCGCGCGGGGCGTCCTCCGGCTTGAGATAGCGCCAGCCCTGGAAAGGACGGCGCGGCGCAGCCGATGTGCGGATGATGTCCGGTGACATGATGATGGCACAACGCTTGATACCGTCACCGCCGGTCACCGGTTCCAGAGCGATGATTTCGGACCGGCACTGGATCGCGCCCGACATGACCCAATACAGGGATCCGCCGGCTTCGACCTCATCCTTGCGGGTCGGGAACATGCGCGTGACATGCATCGCCACTTCCGGCTCGCCCGCCGCCCGGCGCGCTGCCATTTCGCGGTCGCGATGGGCTTCGAGCTCCTCAACCGAGGAAACGCCGACACAGAGTTTGACGATGTGAACAACCATGGTCCGGAGTTAGGCCGACTCAGGCCGGGGGTCAAAGGGCCAGCGGCGTTCCGGTTTGTCTGGACACGCCCGGCAGCGCTCCGTAAAGGAGTTGCATGGTGCCATCAAATCGATCTTTGCAGACCTATGCACGCCCCGCATTTGCGGTCATTTGCATACTCCTGCTGATCGCGCCGCTCTTCTTCATCAGCCAGATCATGCTGGATGTGCTGGGACGACCGGAGCTGAGCGCCTTTGGTGTCGAAGGCCAGAACATCCTAACACACACGCCACTCTTCTCGCTGGTCGCACCCTATCTGCGTGTGCCCCTCATCGCTCTGACGCTGGTCCTGCTCCTGCGTCGCTCGGACTGGACGGCCATCACCTTCCTGCTCGCAACGCTGATCCACCTGACAAGCTGGATCATCATTCTCGGCAACGCCTATTTCACGCTTCCGACCGGCTATCTCACCCTCGCTCTGGAAGCGGTCGGAATCTATCTGCTCGTCCGATATCCGGAACTGCGCGGGCCGCGCGCCGAAGCGGCGGCCCGGGACAAAGTGCGCGCGGTCAGCGGGCGCTGACAGCCTCGCCCAGAAACTCAATTTCGCTGAAAGCGAGTTCGAAACTCTGGTCGAAGGCTTGAAACGCGGCCGACCCGGAAATGGTCTGACTGAGACGGGTAAGCACTGGCGCCGGCACGCCGTCAACGCGCTGATAGGCCTGGATCATCTCGAAGGCCTGTAACCGAACCGCGAAATGCGGCTTGAAACTCTCCGGTGCCCAGAGCCTCAGCTCGCGCACTTCCGCTGGCGTCCCGCCGATCGTCAAACGACCACGCAAATGCCCGGCGACATCCATGTCATCATCGCCGAGATCAGGCTCGAACTCGAAGACCCAGCCGGAGCCGGTTTCCTCCTGCAGACGCAGGCTGTCCGGCGCGATATCCGCTTCGGCAAATGAGAAGAAGAGCCCGTTGGACACGTCGTCATCCGCCGCATCATCCTCATCATTCCCGTCCTCGGAAAAGCCCTGCCACAAGCCCGCCTGCATATCACTCAGCTCCACTTCGGGCGGCGAGACAAGTTGCCAGCGTTCTCCCTCGGCAAGACTGCCGTCAAAACGGCCGACCAGTTCACCATCGGCGTTGGTGACGCGGAGCGTGAAACGCCAATCTTCCTCGCGGGCGGCAAGCTCGCTATTGGCAAAGGCCTCGGCAAGGACGGGATGGAGCGTCTCCTGGGCATGCGCCGGCGCAAGCGCCAGACCGGCTGTGAGACAGACGGCGCTGGTGGCCGCTCGGACAGATGGAAATTTCATGATGTGTTCCAGACAGGTTGGATGTTTCAACAATCAACCCCCACTGAGATCTCTGCCACAAATACAAAAGCGAGGGGACCGGAAATCCCCTCGCCTTACAACATTGTCATATCGACCAAGCCCGTTCGCTTCAGGCGGTTGCCTCCCGATTGACGAAGCCTTCCGGCGCGTTGGGATCAATGTCGAAGGTCTGTTCAGATTTCGGCATGGGCCGTGACGCCTCTCCGAACAGCTTGATCTTGAGCTTGACGGTATAGGTCAGCATACGCTTCATCAGCGCGCCCAACCCGTCAGTGCGAGTCTCGGTCGGCACGTAACCGAACTGACGCCGCAGCACGCCATTGGCGTAGAGAATGGAGTTCTGCAGGCGCGATTGCGGCGTCGAGATTTCAAACGGGACCGAGACATTGACGCCCGATTGGTTCTCGATCCGGTGCGGACCATGCAGCGGCCAGTTGGCGGCCATGCCGGGATGCAGATCGACCGTGAAGGCATCCTTGTCCCAGGCCGGGTCGAACGGAATGTCTTCGGTCTTGTCGTGATGCAGGACCGCCTCGACATCATCCGTGTTGAGATAGGGCTGGGTGGCCGGATAGGTACGGAAACGCTTCACGCCGCGCATGTGCCACAGCATGGTCTCGGAGACATCGGAATGCAGGAAGACCTGCGCGGTCGGCGAGGAAATCAGGATTCCGGCCTCGGCGTTCAACGGGCGAAATGACGGGTCCGCCTGTTTCATGTCGGCCAGCATGGCGTCATAGATCGGGCGGTATTCCGGATCCTGGTCCATGGCATGTCGCAGATTGATCCACAGCTTGCCCTTGCGGACCGCCTCGATCAGCTCCAGCCCGCTCAGCGCACCGGGATCGCCGGCCCGCCAGCTGTCATGGTCGGTCGCGTCATCACCCATGGTGCAGAAATCGATCATGTCACGCGGGTGACGCTCGATCAGTGCGGCCAGGGCCACATCGGAAAAGGCGTGATGTTCGTGATAGTTGTGACGCACCGTCAGCGGCTGATGGCGAAACTTCTGTTTCGCTTCGTCCGACCAAGTCGACCTGAATTGATCCATATAGGTGTCACGCATTGAACCATCTCCCGTGATGTCCCCCGTGAAGGAGCAAGAGATGTGCCGGTTTCGCGTGTGGGGGGAGTGGGCGTGAGCGCGCCTGGCCTTCAGGCTGCCACCCCCTCCTCCAGCGCCTCGAGCGCAACCAGGATATCGCCTTCGGCCACCTGACCGCCCGTCTCGACCGTCAGCTCGCCGATCACGCCATCCCGCGGCGCGGCCAGGGCGTGTTCCATCTTCATGGCCTCGAGCACGACCAAGGCCTGGCCCTTGGTGACACTGTCACCGGCCTTCACATTGACCGCCAGGACCTTGCCGGGCATGGGCGCCTTGACCACATCGCCGGCTTCCAGCGCATCGGCAGCGGCTTCGGGATTTTCGAACGCGAAGACCGTCGCACGACCACGACACGCAACAAGGACCCCGCCTTCGACAGGCTCGCAGACAGCGTGGAGATCAAGCCCGTTGGCGCGTGCGCCAAAGCTGTAGCCGCGGTCATGGCTTTCAATTGCCAGATCGGTGAGCCGCGTCGTCTCGGTTCCGACAGTAACTTCCATCGCATGGCCGGCCCGTTGCAGCACAACGGTCACGATCTCGCCGCCAACCTCGAAACGATAGCGCAGACGCGGTTCCGAATTGAGCCGCCAGCCATCGGCCGCCTCGAATGGGTCCAGGGCGCCCGCCAGGACCGGGCGCAGATCGAGCGCGCCGAGCAGGGCAAAGGCCGCGTCCACAGGGCGCACGAGCGCGGGAATGAGATCGTCAAGATGGGTCTCGATGAAGCCGGTCGACAGGCGCGCCGCGAGAAATTCCTCGTGCACCGCGGCGCGGCGCAGGAAAGCCGCATTGGTGCGCACCGGATAGACCACCAGCTCGTCGATCATCTCGGCCAGGATATGCGCGGACTCGCTGCGCGTTTCGCCATGGGCGATCAGCTTGGCGATCATCGGGTCATAGTGGAGCGAAACCTCGCCGCCCTCTTCAACACCGGTATCGATGCGGCGGCCGGGACCGGCCTGCGGGAATTCAAGGCGTTCCAGCGGACCGGTCGATGGCAGGAAGCCGGCCACCGGATCCTCGGCGTAGAGACGCGCTTCCATGGCGTGGCCGGACAGTCGGATGCCGTCCTGCTCGGGCACGGAGCCGCCCGCAGCGACTTTCAGCTGCAGCTCGACCAGATCCAGGCCGGTAACCATTTCGGTGACCGGGTGCTCGACCTGGAGACGGGTATTCATCTCCATGAAGAAAAAGCCGTCCTCGCGCAGCGCGCCGGATCCGTCGACGATGAACTCCACCGTTCCGGCACCGACATAGTCGACGGCCTTGGCGGCATTGATCGCGGCCGAACACATGGCCTGACGCACATTCGGGGTCATGCCCGGCGCCGGTGCTTCCTCGATCACTTTCTGATGGCGGCGCTGCAGCGAGCAATCGCGCTCATAAAGATGGATCACACGGCCCCGGCTATCGCCAAAGACCTGGACTTCGATATGGCGCGGATTGGTGATGAATTTCTCGATCAGGACACGGTCATCGCCAAAGCTTTTGGAGCTTTCGCGTTTACAGCTGTCCAGAGCCGCGGCAAAATCGGCGGCCGCATCGACCTTGCGCATGCCCTTGCCGCCACCGCCGGCGACGGCCTTGATCAGAACCGGATAGCCAATCCGGCCCGCTTCCGCGGCGAGATGATCCGGATCCTGGTTTTCGCCGTGATAACCCGGGGTCACCGGCACGCCGGCCTTTTCCATCAGCGCCTTGGCCTGATCCTTCAGACCCATGGCGCGGATGGCCTCGGGGGACGGACCGACAAAGATGATGTCATTCCGGGCGCAGGCCTCGGCGAAAGCGGCGTTTTCGGACAGAAAGCCATAGCCGGGATGGATCGCATCCGCGCCGGTGACGATGGCCGCCTCGATGATCTTGTCGCCCAGCAGATAACTCTCGGACGCCGGCGCCGGTCCCAGCAGGATCGATTCGTCCGCCTCGCGCACATGCGGCGCGTTGGCATCGGCTTCGGAATAAACGGCGACCGTGCGGATACCCATGCGCTTGGCGGTGCGCATCACCCGGCGGGCAATCTCGCCACGATTGGCGATCAGGAGCGTCTTGATCATGAGCCTGTCATCCCAATGGTCAGTTTTCGGTCAGTCCGCGATCCGTGACGGATCCTTGCGCCGGTATTGCACAGCCGCCACCAGCACGAAACTGATGATCATCAGAAGATACCATGAGCCGAGCTTGGCCAGCGAGACCATGTGCCAGCTCACCTCCTGTCCCGGATAGGACCAGGCGCGGGCGAAGGTGCCCAGATTCTCGGCAAACCAGATGAAGAGCGCGACCAGCAGAAAGCCGATCACCAGCGGCATCGGGCGATGGGCCTCGTCGGGACGGAACCAGACCACGCAACGGCCATAGATAACAACCGTCACGATGAAGAGAAGAATGCGGATATCCGGCCCGTAGTGATGCGTGAAGAAATTGATATAAACCGCTGTCGCCAAAGCGAATTGCAACCATAAATTCGGGAATTGATCGAATCGGAATTCGAAGATGCGCCAGACCCGCGCGAGATAGGATCCGACCGCCGCATACATGAAGCCGGAGAAGAGCGGCACGCCGGCAATCCGCAGGAAACTCTCCTCCGGATAGACCCAGCTTCCGGCATAGGTTTTGAAGATTTCCATCACAGTTCCGACCACGTGGAAGATGGCGATAACCTTCGCTTCTTCCAGCGTTTCCAGCCGGGTCACCAACAGCGCGATCTGGATTCCCAGCGCCGCCAGGGTGATGAAATCATAGCGCGGCAGCGCGCTCTCGGCCGGATACCAGAGAAAGGTCGCCAATAGCAGGGCCAGCATGAGGCCGCCGAACAAGCAGGCCCAAGCCTGCTTGATGCCGAAACTGACGAACTCGAAGACCCCCAGCGTCCAGGGCCCACGCACGAACCAGGCCCGCAACGCCGCGCGGCGTGCGTGCAGGAAGGCGCGCGGGTCGCGGAGGGCGCCCAGCGCGCTCTACTCCGCCCAGACCGGCTTGCGGCGCTCCAGGAAAGCGCTGAGACCTTCCTTGCCTTCCTCGGAGGCTCGTCGCTTCGCGATGGCCTTGGCGGTGTGCACGGCGAGACCGTGATTGATCTCCTGGCCCGTCACGTCATCCACAAGCTTCTTGGCGTCGGCGACCGCGCCTGGCGCGGCCGAGAAGGCCAGCTTGGCGAGATGTTCTTCCATCAACGCCATCTCGTCCTCATTCTCGACGACATATTGGGCAAGCCCGATCTGGTGCGCGAATGTGCCGTCAAAGCCTTCACCCGAAGCGAACAGGGCGCGGGCCCAGCGCGGCCCGATGGCGCGGATGACGAAAGGTGAGATGGTCGCAGGGGTCAGGCCCAGGCGCACCTCGGAGAAGCGGATCTTGGCGTCCTTCATGACAATGCCGACATCGCAGGCCGCCAGCAGGCCGGCCCCGCCGCCCATCGCCGCGCCCTGGACCAGCGCGACCGTCATCTGCGGCAGGTCGTAGAGGCGCTTGAGCATGGTAGCGAGCGCCATCGCATCCTCTTCATTGTCGGCCTCGGTGTAGTGCGCCGCCGCTTTCATCCAGTCGAGATCGGCGCCGGCAGAGAAACTGCCGCCATTGCCACGCAGGAAGACAATGCGGACCTCGCCGCCATTGGCACGCAAGGTCTCGAACGTGTCGGAAAGTTGGGCGATCACTTCGGCGTTGAAAGCGTTGTGCTTGTCGGGCCGGTTCAGCGTGACCACAGCCACGCCGGCCGGGCTGACATCGAGCAGGACGGGGGCGTCGGACATGGGCAGCTCCACAAGCAAGCGGGTCAGGAATTCAATCCCCTAGGCTTAATCCGGTGGCGCGACCGCAACAAGCGGTCACATCACCGCAGCGGCGCGATCACCGTACACGACCCCGATAGAAAAACGGGCCGTCGGCTTCCCGACAGCCCGTTCTTGCCCCCAGCCCGGCACCGCCCCTACGGCACCGGAAGATCACGCGGTCAGTCGCCGCGGAAGATCAGGCCCTTGATGATCGACAGCACGATGATGGCCAGAAAATAGCCGATCGCCAACGCGCCGAGATAGAGCAGGTACGGCATTTGCGTGAATTGCTGTCCGAAGGCAGCAATGTCGAAATCGCCTGCACCGCCGCCGCGAACCATCGGCATCACCACATCAACAATGACGTGGATGATCACACCGACCACGGTAAAGATCAGGATGGCCCCGAACTCCCGCATGAGGAGCGCAAGCACCAGGGCGATCACGCCCAGCTGGATACCAAGCGGCATCCAATTCACCACCGTCCCGTCGCCGGCATACGCGACAAGTCCCGGCATGAAAAAGTCTATGGCAGGCTGGATATAGCCCATGATCTGATCGAGAAATTCCATTACGCGGTCCCCTTCCGCCAACAAACGCTGTGCTCACCTTACCCCAAGACAAGAGCGCGGTGTTAACGTTCTAGTGAAACTTTCATCTTGGAAAGCGAGTTCTCCTGACAGGCGAGTTTTGTTAACGCTTTGTGACAACCCGTTTGATCGCGAAAAGAATTCCGATCACCACAAGATAGCCGACGAAAAGCACGCCCACCTCGCGCCAGAAACGCGCTTCCAGCAGCGGCGGCAGATGAAATTCGCCGACGCCGGCGATGACGGGAGCAAGGCTTTCCAACACGATATGAGCAATGACGGCGCCGCCAGCCACAATCGGCAAGCGCGCCCATTTCGACAGGATGAGCGTGGAGACGGCCGCGACCAGAAGCCCGAGCACCGCATTGACCTCGGCAAAGCCTTCACGGGCATAGCCCAGAAATTGTTCCATAAACTCCGGCACTTGGACCTGCCCCCCCCCGACAGTCAATCAACAGATCACAAGGTTAACATGATCAGGTCAGATGTCACGCAAACCGTGTTTCCGTGGCGAGCAGGTCAGTGCCAGCACGCGCGACGGCTCAACGCGCCTGGCGCCCCATTCGCCCGACCCGATCCAGCATGGCTTGGCGCCCGGCCGGCCCGCAAGCCCCGATGCCGCCGAGAATGGTATGGCGAACCGGGCTGAAGCCGGACATGCGGAAAATTCCGGCCTCCAGGCCCTTCAGGCTGTGGGCACCGAAAAGGAGCCGGTAGGCGAAACCCGGCATGCCCATGGTGACAATGATGCGGACCGATTTGCCGCGCAGGCGTCGCACCGGCCATTTGCTGCTGTCGCCGCCCGTGTCGAGCAGGAAGCCCGCGCGGCCGATCTGCTCCAGGAACGCCTTCAGCCGAGCCGGAATCGTCCCCAGCCAAAGGGGGTAGGCAAGCACGAGATGATCCGCCGCGAGAATTGCCGCCTGAGCCGCAATGATCGCCGCGGCGGGCGGCGTTGCGAATTCAGCCTCGCTCGACAGCATTTCGATCGGCAGGCCCGCGATATCAATCCGCGACACGTCATGCCCCGCCGCTACCGCGCCCTGCGCATAGGCCTCGCTGAGCGCTGCGACAAAGCGTTCCGGCGCGCCGTCGGGATGCCCATTGATGATGCAGACTGATTTTGCCATGACCACACTCCAATTGTGGTTTAGCGCATCCTGGCCTGCTCGGCACCGTGACGGCAGGTCACAGGCGCAATCCGGTCTTTGGGCTACATCCGGAAAATGCCGAACCTGGTCTTCTCGATCGGCGCGTTCAGTGCGGCGGACAGCGACAGGCCCAGCACGCGGCGCGTGTCAGAAGGCGCGATAATCCCGTCATCCCACAGGCGGGCGGTCGAGAAATAGGGATTGCCCTCCGCCTCATAGGCATCACGCACAGGCGCCTTGAAGGCGGCTTCATCCTCAAGCGACCACTCCTCGCCGCGCGCTTCCATGCCGTCGCGCTTGACCGTGGCCAGGACGGCGGCGGCCTGTTCGCCGCCCATGACGGAGATACGGGCATTGGGCCACATGAAGAGGAAGCGCGGAGAGTAGGCGCGGCCGCACATGCCGTAATTACCGGCGCCATAGGAGCCCCCGATGATCACGGTGAATTTCGGCCCGCGATAGGTCGACACGGCAGTGACCAGCTTGGCGCCATCCTTGGCGATGCCGCCCGCCTCGTATTTCGAGCCGACCATGAAACCGGTGATGTTCTGCAGGAAGACCAGCGGGATACCGCGCTGGGCACAGAGCTCGATGAAGTGTGCGCCCTTCTGGGCACTCTCGGAGAAGAGGATGCCATTATTGGCAATGATGCCGACCGGCATGCCGTAGAGCCGGGCAAAACCGGTGACCAGCGTTTCGCCATAGAGTTTCTTGAACTCGTCGAATTCCGAACCATCCACCAGGCGGGCGATGACTTCGCGGACATCATAGGGCGCGCGAATATCGGCAGGCACGACGCCATCCAGCTCCGACGTATCATAAGCCGGCTCGCGCGGGTCCGCGAGATCGAGACCAATCTGTTTGACCGTATTGAGCGTGCCGACGATCCGCCGCGCCGTGTGCAGGGCGTGCTCGTCATTGGCGGCGTAATGATCGGCCACGCCGGAGACGCGGGCATGGACATCGGCCCCGCCCAGATCCTCGGCCGAGATCACCTCGCCGGTGGCCGCTTTCACCAGCGGCGGACCAGCCAGGAAGATCGTGCCCTGCTTGCGCACGATGACCGTCTCGTCCGACATGGCGGGTACATAGGCGCCGCCCGCCGTGCACGAGCCCATGACAACGGCAATCTGGGGAATGCCCTCGGCCGACATATTGGCCTGATTGTAAAAGATGCGCCCGAAATGGTCGCGATCAGGGAAGACCTCGGCCTGGTGCGGCAGGTTGGCGCCACCGCTATCGACCAGATAAACGCAGGGCAGACGGTTCTGCATGGCGATTTCCTGGGCCCGAAGATGCTTCTTTACGGTCATCGGGTAATAAGCGCCGCCCTTGATGGTGGGGTCATTACAGACCACCATGACTTCGCGCCCGGAGACACGGCCAATGCCGGCAATCATGCCGGCGCCGTGGACATTGCCCTCATACATGCCGTTCGCCGCAAGAGCGCCGATCTCGAGGAAGGGCGAACCCGGATCGAGGAGACGTTCGACACGATCCCGCGGCAAGAGCTTGCCCCGCGACAAATGCTTCTCGCGCGAGCGCTCCGAGCCGCCGACCGCCGCAGCTGCCGTGCGGACCTGCAGGTCCGCCACCAGGCCTTCCATGGCTGCCGCATTCTCCTGGAAGCTGGCAGACTGGGTATCGAGCGCGGAAACAATCTTGGTCATGGAGGCCCCGAAAACTGCAATCGTGCTGGCTGATTAACCCGCACACCGCGTTGAACGCAAACAATCATGCATCCGAATCCAACACCTGTCGCATCCTGATGCCTGGAACTGACACTCAGGGGAGAAAATCATGCGCGCCATACTGACCGCCATCAGCCTCATTGCCGGACTCAGCCTGACCCCGCCTACCCAGGCGCAGGACGCGGACGCGTCGCCGCGCGCGGAAGTCATGGTGCTGGGCACGTTCCATTTCAGCGGTGGCGGCCAGGACATGATCAATCCGGAAGTTGACGACTTCCTTGCCCCGGCGCGGCAGGCCGAGATCGCCGAAGTCCTGGATCGGCTGGAGGCCTTCGCTCCGACCCGGATCGCGGTCGAGTTGATGCCCGTGCATGAGGCGGACTTCAATGCGCGCTATGACGAATACCGGGCGGGCACGCGCGACCTTGGCGTGAATGAGCGCCAGCAGCTCGGCATGCGGCTCGCAGCCCGACTCGGACATGATCGGCTCTATGCGGTCGACGCCGAGGGCGGCATGGATTTCGAGGCCATGATGGCGGCGGCTTCAACCGCCGGACAATCGGCGCTCCTGGCCGAATGGCAAAGCTATATCGGTGAGGTCCAGGCCTATCTCGACGACATGGACTCGCTGGACCGGAGCATTCTCGACCGCATCATTTCGGAAAACTCCGAAGAGACGCGTGAGCTGCATAATCTCTATCTCATCCTGGCCCAGATGGGCGGCGCGGATGATCCGGCCGGCGCCCGCGAAATGACCCGTTGGTGGGGCCGCAACCTGCATATTTTCGCGAATATCGCCCGCATTGCGGAACCAGGCGAGCGTGTCCTCGTTATCTATGGGGCCGGTCACAAGGCCTTGCTGGACGCGTATCTCCAGGGCGCACCGAATATCACATGGGTGGAACCTCTTGATTATCTCGTGACGGATGCCGACGCTGCCACGGAATAGCCCGAAACGGGCCCGACTCTCCTTGGCAGTGAGGACGCAGCCGCGTATGGTTGCGACGTCGAACCGAAGGTCTGGATTCTTAATGAATCCCGTGCCGGGTTAAGATATGATTCAGTCCTCCCTCACAGGCTGATGGGGATCGGGGCCGGAATGCGCTACAGTGTTTCTGCTTCATGTGGGAGGTGCGCATGCGCGTACAAACAGTTGTCATTGCTGCGCTTTTTGCCGCAACAACGGGCCACACCTCGGCTCAGGCCGTCAATGATTCGGCGGCCTGGATTGCGGGAATCAGTGAGGCTGGCGAGGCCTCTGTCCTGCGCTGGCGGGTTAGCACTTCCAATGCCACGAGCGCCCCGGTCCTGATCGGAAGCGACCGGGCCGACCTGTCCGAAATCTCCGCTTTGGCTGGCCAAATTGACGTCCATCCTTTCGGTGACGAATTCTTTCTGTCGGCCGGAACCATCTCGCCGCGCGGCGACCGAGCCATCCCGGCCTGGATGCGCCAGGCGAATGCGCCGGCGTGGTCAGCCTTCCCCCATGCCGAGCTGTCCGAAGAGCTCACGCGCTCCAATCTGGATGCCCTCACCCGTTATTTCGGCGCCGGCATCACCGTGCGGACGATCAATGCGTGGAGCATCACGATGGAAGGCGGCGCCTATTTCCAGGATTCCGGTGAAGATCAGATGATCCTCTTCGATCCGGAGACCGGCGAGCACATGCCGCTTCTCGAGGACCTTGACCGCATCGATGCGGACGCCATTGGCGAAAGCCAATCGCGGACTGTTCGCCCGGTCGGCCACCTTGTCTTGCGTCGACGCTTCTGATCGGCAATCGCCAGGGAGAGCCGCGCGCGGTCCATCCCCCTTTCCCAAGCCCGCCGAGCAGCCCTAGACTGGACGACGATTCAAGTCGTCGGCGGACCCATGCCTCTCAACCTTTCCTTTCTGCCCTTTCTCAACCGGGTCGAGAAATCCGTGCTCGATGCCGTCGAGCATGAGGTCGAATGGTTCTGCCTGCCCGCGGGCAAACTCCTGTTTCGCGAAGGCGATGAGGCGGACGCCATCTACCTCGTGCGCTCGGGCGCCCTGGCCGCCTTCCGCAATGGCGCGCTCGGGCGATCAGACCTGATCGGCTACATCCGGGCGGGCGAGCCCGTCGGCGAGATGTCGATGCTGGACGAAACGCCACACCAGGCCAGCGTCTACGCCCTGCGTGACAGCGAGCTGGTGCGACTGCCGAAGGCCAGTTTCGAACGCCTGACCAACAAACATGCCAGTCTGATGCGGGAATTGTCGCGCATGATGTTGGCCCGGCTTCGTGGCCCGCGTCGGGCCGCGGGATCCGAGCCCAAGGTCTTCGCGCTGATCAGCACCTCGCCCACCATCGATATCGACTATCGGGCCAAGGAACTCGCCGCCACGCTGCAGGGCATGGGCGTGAGCTGCGGTATCGCCGATGAAAGCTGCGCCGACTGGAGCGGCCAGAAACTGGACGTGTTGGAGCAGGAACACGACATCGTCCTGCTCACAGCCCGCTTCTCCGATCCGGCCTGGGCCCGGCGCGCCATGGGTCGGGCGGACCGCATGTGGCTGTTTGCCCGCGCTGATGCACGACCGTCCACGCCGTTGCTGCCCGACGACCCGTCGCCGGCCATGCGACTGAAACTGCTCGACGTCGTCCTTTTGCATCCGGGCGGTGTCAGTGCGGCCTCACGTCCCCAGGACTGGGCCAATGCAGCGGACGCCGCCCGGGTCTTCCATTGGCGCCAGAACCAGCATGCGGCCGATACGGCGCGCCTTGCCCGAACCCTGGCCGGACGCTCGGTCGGCCTGGTGGTCTCCGGCGGCGGTGCCCGTGCCTATGCTCATATGGGCGCCATCCGGGCGCTGCGTGAAGCCGGCATGCCGTTTGATTTTGTCGGCGGCGCCTCGATGGGCGCGATCATTGCTGCGGGGATCGCGCTGGACTGGTCCGATGACGAGCTGGAACGACGCATCCGCAAGGCTTTCGTCGACAGCAACCCGCTCGATGACTGGACATTGCCCGTGGTCTCACTGGCCAAGGGCGAAAAGGTCGATGCGCGCCTGAAGGAACATTTCGGCGATGTCGAGATTGCCGAAATGGTGCGACCCTTCTTCTGCCTGTCCTCCAACCTCGCCAGCGGTCGGCCGCAAGTGCATCGCACTGGCTCCTTACGACATGCCCTGCGGGCCTCTATCGCTATCCCGGGCCTGCTGCCGCCAGTCGTCGTTCACGGCCAGATCCTGGTCGACGGCGCGGTCTTCACGAACTTCCCGGCGCGTGAGATGCGCGCATTCCATCGCGGACCGGTGGTCGGCGTCGACGTCACCCGCGCCCAGGGTCTCAATCCGGCCGATTTTGAAAACCCGCCCGGATTCATCGAATGGGTGCGCAAGAACGGGCTGAAATCACCACCACCCATTGCCTCGCTGCTGATGCGCGCGGCGACGATCGGCGTGGCTGATCATCGCGATATCGGCCGCGAGGCCGCCGACTTGCTCATCCTGCCGGAAACCTCGATCGATATCCGCGAATGGGAAAAGTTCGAAGAAGTCCGCGATGCCGGCTATGACGCCGCGCAGGGCATGCTGGCCGGTATCGATGACGAAATGCGGGTCACGCTGGGCCTGAAGGCCGCGACTCAGAACGGCGGATAGACACGGTCCCAATACATCAGCTCGATCGCGCGCTCGGCCGTCTTGCTGGTCAGGCAGCCCGCTCGCTCGAGCCCTTCCATCGACCCGCCCGCATAAAGACCTGACAGAAAAAGACAATCCTGGTCGCGATGCGCGATCCAGCTACGCTGGGCCTCACGCAGGTTGATGACGGCATCTTCCGGCAGGCTTTCGCGCAAATCCCGGTAGGCTTCATTGAGCCAGCGATCCCAGGCTTCATACTCCTCACCGGCGCACATCACCATGCCGGTCATGGTCTCGCCGTTATCCGACAGCGTCTCACAGGCCGCCCTGTACTCGCCGATACAGGCCCGACGCTCGACCGGGCCAGTCTCGCGATACAAGCAGGCGTCAATCGTGTCATAGGCCGACAGGCGATCCATGCCACCGGGCTGAGCGCCCACACTTTCACTGGCGCAGGCGGCAAGCAGCGCACCGGCGATCAGAGTGATTATGCCAGTTTTCATTAGATTGCCTCTCATCAAATCGGTTTTTGGGTGCGTTATCGGTATTCCGGATTGGGATGGTCGAACCGGTCACCCTCATCCCAGGCGCGCCGCGAATTTCCTGTCGCCGGCAATCCGCCCGAGCGTTTCAGCAAAGCCGCCAAATGCATCAGATTCCAGCTCATGAAGGTCGTGTTGCGCTGGGTAAAATCATTCTGCGGTCCACCGGAGCCTTCGTCCAGATAGGATGGCCCCGGCCCTGCCTCACCAATCCAGCCCGCATCGGCCTGGGGCGGGATGGTGTAACCCACATGCTGGAGCGCGTAGAGCACGCTCATGGCGACGTGTTTGATGCCGTCTTCATTGCCGGTCACCAGGCAGCCGCCCACCTTGCCGTAAAAGCCGTACTGACCTTTCTCATTCATGCCGCCGGACTGCGCATAGAGGCGTTCGATAAGGACGCGCGCCACCGAGCTTTCCTCTCCCAGCCAGATCGGTGTGCCGACCACCAGGATATCCGCGGTGTCGATCCGCGCCCAAAGTTCCGGCCAGTCATCGCTCGGCCAGCCATGCCTGGTCATGTCCGGATAGACACCATAGGCGACATCATGATCGACCAGGCGTATGAGATCGGTCGTGACGCCCTGCGCCTCCATGATGGCACGCGAAACAGCCATCAAGCCCTCGGTGTTGGAGGTCTCGGGCGAACGTTTGAGTGTGGAATTCACGAAAACGGCCGTGAGGTCGGCGTAATCAGCCATGAAAAAGGCTCCAGGCAGCAAGTGCCCGGAGCCTAGCATGAATGGCGCCCTGACCAGGAGGCTAGTTCGTCTCGTCGAACAATTCCCGGCCGATCAGCCAGCGGCGAATCTCCGACGTACCCGCGCCGATCTCATAGAGCTTTGCGTCACGCAGGAGACGGCCCGTCGGGTATTCATTGATATAGCCATTGCCGCCCAGCAGCTGGATCGCGTCCAGCGCCATCTGGGTCGCGCCCTCGGCGGCATAAAGGATCGCGCCGGCGGCATCCTTGCGCGTGGTCTGGCCCCGGTCACAGGCCTGGGCCACGGCATAGACATAGGCGCGCGTTGCATTCATCCGCACATACATGTCCGCGAGCTTGCCCTGGACGAGCTGGAATTCGCCGATCGATTTTCCGAACTGCTTGCGCTCGCGAATATAGGGCATCACGACGTCCATGCAGGACTGCATGATGCCGACCGGGCCGGAGGCCAGGACCGCGCGCTCATAGTCGAGGCCGGACATCAGGATTTCGACGCCCTTGCCCTCATCACCCATCATGTTCTCGGCCGGCACTTCGCAATCCTCGAAGACCAGCTCACCGGTCTCGGACCCGCGCATGCCCAGCTTGTCGAGCTTTTGGGCGACCGAGAAGCCCTTCATGCCGCGCTCGATGATGAAGGCGGAAATGCCGCGCGAACCGGCGCTGCTATCGGTCTTGGCGTAGACAATCAGCGTATTGGCGGCCGGGGCATTGGTGATCCACATTTTCGAGCCATTGAGCACGAAATGATCACCCTTGCGTTCGGCCTTCAGCTTCATCGAGACAACATCGGACCCGGCACCCGGCTCGGACATGGCCAGCGATCCGACATGCTCGCCGGAAATCAGCTTGGGCAGGTATTTCGTCTTCTGCTCGGCATTGCCCCAGCGCCGCATCTGGTTGACGCAGAGATTGGAGTGGGCGCCGTAGGACAGGCCGACCGATGCCGAGGCGCGGGAGATTTCCTCCATCGCGATGACATGCTCGAGATAGCCCAGCCCGGTGCCGCCATCCTCTTCACCGACGGTGATGCCCAGAAGCCCGAGCTCTCCCATCTTCTGCCAGAGGTCAGCCGGGAAGACATCGGTCTGGTCTATCTCGGCCGCGCGTGGCGCGATCTCGTCACTGGCAAAGGAACGGACAGTGTCACGGATCATTTCGGCCGTGTCACCGAGGTTGAAATCAAGCGAGGGGTATTGGTTCGGTATCATGCCGCGCGATGTATCACGGCCCGCGACCGGGTCAAGAGAGACCGGTGCGGGCCGTGAAACAGAATGGCGCGAAAACGGCTAGTTGCCGGCCTTTTGTTTCAACTTGGACAGCCAAATCGAAGCGAGTTGCCATCCAGCCACAATGACGAGGAAAAATCCCGCGATCGCCATGCCAAAATTCAGCGTCAATTCGCGCTGAGCGATGATGTGATCCCACTCGGCTGCCGCGAGCACGCTACCAAAGCCCGCCAGCAATCCACCGGCGATCAGGACCGCCAGGAAGGTCCACATGCCGTCGTCAGAGCGCGGGCCCGGACGATCTTCCGTCGTATGGACATCAGCAGCCAGGTCACGCGGCGAAAAATCTGCCTCGACATCGGACATCGGGTCTGCACCATCCATCAACGGATCATCACCTGCGAGGGCATCCGTACCGGGTTCGACAGAGTGCGCCGGGTCAGCGGGTTCCCCCTCGACCTCACCCACTGCCCCGACTGCCTCGGCGGGGGCTTCGGCGGGATGCGGGGGCGGCGTATCATCGCCGGAAAGGCTGACGGCACGCTCAATAATTTCCGCAGGCGCCGCGTCGGTACTGGCTTCCAGCTCCTCGCCGGTGACCGTATCCGGTTCGCTTTCAGCGTTCGCGCCAGACGTGGCAGGGGCGCGAACCTCGTCAGTCGGCGCGGGCCGGGCCGCCGCTGTATCGGCCGTTTGCAAACGCCCTTCCATGACGCTGGTCAGGGCGTAGCCCAGGCCCATGCCCTTGGGCAGCTCCATCGCATAATGGTCTGGCAGGGTTGGCGCCATTTCAACGGGGGCAGCATCCGGCGCAAGCGTGGCACCGGTCTCTGATGCCGCGGATTCCGACGCGGCGATCGGCTCGCAATTGGCCAGCACGAAGCCCAGCCCCATGCCGTCCGGTAGATCAAAGGCCGCTATGGGCGCGGCCATCTTCGGGCGCTCCGGCTCGCCATCTGGCTCATCGCAGGCGGCTGGACCGACCGGCGCCTCCTCAAGCGCCGTACCGGTCTCTCCAATCTCCTCGTCCATTCGCGCGATCACGCGATTGGCGGCAGCTTCCGGGTCCGCGTCGGCTGCGGACGGGTCGCCTGGCTGGGCGTCTGTCTCTTCCCCAGCACCGGCCTCGACCGGCGCGATCGCCCCGTCATCAGGGCCTGCGGCTTCTGCCTCATCAGAAGCGGCTGCATCGGACGCGGCCTCAAGCTCCGCGTCCCCGAGCTCAACAGCTTGGTAGTCCACATCGATCGGATCGTCGCGCATGTCGGAAACAGCGTCGACCACCGGTGCCATGGCGGTTTCGGTCAGGTCCTGTCGCACTTCCGGCGGCAATGCCTCCACGGCAGCCAGAATACGGGCAATCTCGTCCTCGGCTTCGCGCCGACGCGCCAACCCGGCGTCGGGCGGCGGTGGTGGCGGCGGCAGATCGGAATAGGCTTTTGGCGGTGGCGGCGTTTCACCGCCATCAATCGCGCCCTCCAGCACACGCTCCTCACTGGGATGCTCGACCTTGATGACCAGTTCGACTGACTGGGGCTTGCGGGATTGCCCCGGCTTCGCCGGCATGAGCGCATCGAGGAATAGCGAGCTTTCTGCTTCCCGACGGGCGGATGCGCCATCGCCGAACAAGGCCAGGGCCTCGCCGGCCGCGCGTGCCCGGCCCTCGAACAGATAGCGGGCGACGTCGGACCCCCGGAAGCGGTCGACACCAATATCATGGACAAAGGATGTCAGCGCATCCCGTTGGCTGCGCGAAAGCGGGCCGGTAATGCTGTCATCAACGACTTCCTCGGCACGCATGACATCATAGATGAGCAGGAGTGCCGCTTCATCTTCAGTCACTTTCACGCCTGCCTTGGCGGCAGCGCGATGACCATAGCCGACAACCCAGCGGCCATCCTCGCTCTGGACTGCCTCAGCTCGGAACGGCTCAAACCGCTTGATCAGTTCGCGGGCAGCCGGAGAAGTTTTCAATCGCGGTTTCATGCGTGTTCCGTTTCAGGACAGCGCGTCAAGGAATGACCGGTCCTGTGCAAGCCTGACGCCGGAGCCCTATTCATGCCCCGGATCAAAGACATCAGTGGAATCGAGCGCTGTGAACGGTGCCAGGAATCCACCGCCGGACCCGCCGCCTATCAGGTAAATTCTCTGATCGAGCACGGCCGCTCCACCGCCGGTACGCGGTGCCGGCAAGACCAATTCCTCTCGCCAGGTCGTTTCGCCCGGTTGCCAGGAAACATGCGTCTGTAGAGTTTCGCGGGCATTATCGCCCCGCCCACCAAGTAGATGAAGACGCCCGTTCAGCACGGCCATCGCGGCGCCGGAGCGCGGGGATAACAGGTCAGGTCCACGCGACCACTGGCCGGTCTCGGGATCAAACACGTCGAAGCGGGTCTGGGTGACCCCGTCAAGGCGACCACCGGCCAGATAAATCCGTCCATCGAGAACCGCGGCCGCCATGCCCCGACGGGTGAGCCCTTCGGGCGCAGCGAGCGTCTCCCAGCTGCGCGCCTCGGGATCGAAGACAAAGACGCTGCCATCATCGCTCAAGCCACCAAAGGCATAGAGGGCTTCACCGAAGGCCACCAGGACCAAGTCTGCCTTGGCTGCCGGCATGGCCGCCTCGCTTTGCCAGATATTACCGGCGAAAGACCAGGACCACACTCCGGCGCTTGGCGCGACACCATCTTCGCCGCGCGAATAGCCGCCAGCGACATAGATGCGATCATTGATCGAGGCCATGCCGAAGCGCTCCAGCCCGCGCGGCAGGGGCGTCTCCGGATACCAGCGATCCAGCGCCAGATCATAACTTTCAAACTCGTCGCGCGGATCGGTCAGTCCGGCTCCCCCCGCCGCATAAATCCGGCCTTCATGAACCACGACACCCAGTCCGGCGCGGGAGGCATCAAGTCGGGCTGCACTGCCCCACCCGCCCTGGGCGGACGCAGGACCGGGCACCAAGGCCAGCAGGGTTAGCATGAGGGCAATAAAACGCACGTCTTCACCATTCGATTGATCAGGCCCTTGCCGACCCGGTCGGGAATATCATCACAAGAGGACGAGCGTCGCCAGTCCCAGGAATGCCAGAAAGCCGACGACATCGGTGACCGTGGTGACGAAAACCGATGACGCGACCGCCGGGTCCGCTCCGGCCCGCACCATGCCCAGCGGGATGAGGATCCCGGACAGGCCGGCGCAGCCAAGATTGAGCACCATTGCGACTGCGATAACCCCCGCAAGCTGCCAATCCTGGAACCACAAGACCGTCACCGCGCCCATGACGATGGCGAAAATGATGCCATTGACCATGCCGGTGGCCAGTTCGCGCCAGACCACCCGCAAGGCGTTGGCTGCGGTCAGATCGCGTTCGGCGATCGACCGCACGGCCACAGCCAGGGACTGGGTACCGGCATTGCCGCCCATGGACGCGACGATCGGCATCAGAACGGCCAGGGCCACGACCTGCGAGATGGCGCCTTCAAACAACGCGATTACGCCGGACGCCAGGATGGCCGTCGCCAGATTGACCAGCAGCCAGGGCGCGCGCGAGCGCACCGAGCGGTAGACAGTATCGGCCAGGCCGGCCTCGTTGACGCCGGCCAGGGCGAGCATGTCTTCCTTGTTCTCGTCCTGGATGACGTGGACGATATCATCCAGTGTCAACATACCGGTCAGGCGTCCGGCCGTGTCGACGACCGGCGCCGAAACCAGGTGATATTTCTGAAAGAGATAAGCGACCTCTTCCTGGTCGGTTTCCGGCTCGACCAGGATGCGCGGCGCTTCCATCAGATCGCTCAGCGCAACATCGCGGCGCGCGCTCAGAAGGCGACAGACGGGGATTTCGCCAACGGGGCGAAAGCCGGTATCGATCACGAACAGGTCGTGGAATTTGTCCGGCAGGTCCTCGCTGGCATCGCGCATATGATCCAACGCGTGGCCGACAGACCAGAATTCCGGGGCCGCGACGAATTCGCGCTGCATGAGACGACCGGCCGTCTCATCCTCGAAGGACAGGCTCTGCTCAACCGCTTCGCGTTCGCTGTCGGAGATCTCCGCGAGCACGGCGGCGCGCGTCTCGTCATCCATCTCCTCGACGACTTCCGTCGCGTCATCGGAGTCGAGTTCCTGGATCGCCGCTGCCAGATGGGCGGTATCCAGGTATTCCATCACGACTTCGCGCGAATCCGGTTCGAGCTCGGCCAGGACCTCACCGGTGATGATGTCCGGAGCCAGCTCTGCCAGGGCACCCTGCTGGCTGGCCGAGAGCTGTTCCAGCACGTCGGCGATATCGGCTTCGTGCAGCGGGGTCAGCATGCGCCGGACGAGGTCGTCCGCGCCATCCGCGATGGCCTGCCGCAGATTGGCGACAAATTCCGGATCCGTATCCGCCCGGGCAGGCGAATCGATCAGGACGTCGTCATCAAAAGCGGCTTCGCCCATGCAGGCCTCCGTGGGAGTTCGATGATCGCGCTCGCTGTCAGCGCCCTTACCCGGCAGTCTTAACCGCCTGTCCGTACAAGCTCAATCGACCGGTCGGGAAAACCGCATCTAGACGCACTCAATGGCGAATTTCAGGCGTCATTGCCGCCTTGTGCAGCGCCAGGCGCCACATTGACGCCCCGGGATGACGCGATAAACACAAAGTCGGGGTTTGCGGGGGCGCTGCGTGTTCAATCTGTTTCGGGAAGAAAACTGGCCGGTCCTGATCGGACTGGGTGTGGGCGGTGGCATCGCCCTGCTGAGCCTTCTGATGAGCAGCTTCCTGCGCAGCGCCGGCACCGGTCACGGCGCATCGGCGCGGACTGTCCTCTCGCTCGCGATCCGCTCGGCAAGCGAGCGGGCCGGAAGCCTTATCCTGCTGTGGATCGGTGTCAGTGCCGGCTACACGGTCGTGAGCCTTCTCTACAGCCTGATCGGGCGCTCGACCTCCGTGTTCGATGCCATGATGACCGCCGTCCTGATCTTCCTTGGACACCGCGCATTGTTGGAAAGCCCGGCGCGGGCGGTGGGCATTGAGATGCCGGAAGCCGGCTATTGGCGCATCCTGCTTCGGTCGATCGTGTTCGGTCTGCTGGGCCTGGCCACAGCCGGTATGGTCTTTCTCGTGGCAGCGCTCCTGGTCGCCCTTGCCAGCTATGCCGGTATCACCGGCGAGGCGCCCCTTCACGTCGTCGGCGCCCTGGCAGGCGTCACCGCGATCCGCCTGAGCGTGCTTTTCGCGCGGCTGAGCTTCCTCTATCCGGCGAGTGTACTGGGACAGCGCGACTGGTTTGGCGGTGCCTTGCAGCGCTCGGTCGGTATGGGACCCGGCCTGGCGGCCAGTTTGTGGATCTTCGCCCTGGCCGCGACAGCGTTGGTGATCCCGGTCATGCTGTGGTCAAGCGCGCTGGTCGATCTGATCGCCGCGAATCTGCCGGCCAGCCCCGGCGAGTTGCCGGGTGATTTCGGCACCGCACGCTACTGGGCAACACTGGTTTTCGAGGAATTGCCGCTCAACCTGCTGATTGTCGCCTATTGCCTGGGCAGTATCGCCTGCGTCTCGGCGGCCTACCGACTGGCAGTTCTGGACCGCGACGGCAGGAATCCCGGGATTAAACCAAGCTGACCGACCGCAAGATGCGAGCCGCCACCAGTGGATTCTTCAGCTATTCAGTAGAGTTATCGCTCTCGCTCCGGAGAGTGATGGTGCGGTCGAGAAGACTCGAACTTCCACGGGTTTTACCCCACAGCGACCTCAACGCTGCGCGTCTACCAATTCCGCCACGACCGCACGTCATGGAGGCGCGGGAGATAGCAACATCCCCGCACCTTGTGAAGAGGGTATTGCAACGCTTTATGCAGCTGCGAAGAATTCATTGGCATCTGCCGGTCCCGTTATGGACACGGCGATGCGATCGCCCTGGATGACAACATCACCGCGGGCGATGGGATGATTATTGGCCAGGATCCATACTTGGTCGTCCTCACCCGAATCGAGCGGGATCACCGCACCGCGTCCCATGCGGAGGAATTGCTGGATCGGCATCTTCGACCGGCCCAACAGGACTGAAATTTCCACTTCCACCGAACTGATCTGACTCACGTCGCACTCCAGGACTTGCGGATCATCATCGCGAGGCTGATGTTTGGCCAATACGGTTTCCGCAGCGTTAAGACTTCAGGATATGACATTACAAAACGTCGAATGGGCGATCTCGCCCGGTCTGACGCCCTATGAACCGGCTCTCGCCTTCATGGAAGCGCGTGCGGCCGCGATCGCGGCCGACGAGGCGAAGGAGCTTGTCTGGCTGCTGGAACACCCGCCGCTGTATACGGCCGGGACCAGCTCGAAGGCCGATGACCTGCTCGCGCCAGACCGATTCCCGGTTTTCGAGACCGGACGTGGCGGGGAATACACCTATCACGGGCCGGGCCAGCGCGTGGCCTATGTCATGCTCGACCTGACCCGCCGCGGCCGCGATGTGCGCAAATTCATCCAGTCGCTGGAAGACTGGCTGATCGGTGCCGCCGCCCATTTCGGCGTCGAGGCCGGCATTCGCGAAGGTCGCGTGGGTGTGTGGGTCAATCGCAGCGGCGGACGCGAGGACAAGATCGCCGCCATCGGCGTGCGCCTGCGCCGCTGGGTGTCCTTCCACGGCATCGCCTTCAATGTCGATCCGGATCTTGACCATTTCACGGGAATCACACCGTGCGGGATTTCCAATCCGCTTTACGGCGTCACCTCACTGGCCGATCTCGGGCATCAGGTCTCGATGGCCGATTTCGATGTGGCGTTGCACCTGGCCTGGACAGAGGCCTTCGGCGATGTCCGGCGGGTCGAGGCGCCCGCACTTGCGAAAGAGCGGCCCTAGGCGTCCGCCGATCCATTGCGTTGCAAGGTCGCAAACCAGAAGCCGAACACACCGACAACACCCCAGAACGCGATGAAGGACGGCCAGGCACCGGCAGTGAGCATTTCAAGAAGACGCGCCTCGTCCGACTCGAGCCAGGCTTGGAATGCCGGCTGAAATCCGGGGTCCATCATGGCCTCGTTCAAGGCCGCCTGATCCGACGTGTCGACGCCCTGCGCCTCGGCAAAGGTCAACATGGCATCGAAGACCTGCATACCGATTCCAACCATCGCACCGACACCCTTGGCCAGGATGGCGAGTATGACGGGGAGGATGGCAAGCCCGGTCTGTCGCCCCGCATGGCGGCGGCGATTGGCGAAGAGCGAATAAGAGACAAACCAGATCGCCGCGAGCGGAATAATCCCGGGTATCGGAGCCGTCCCGAAGGACAGGCGCAAGGCGTCAAGTGCTGCCAATACCAGCAGGCCGAGCACAAAGGCGGAGACTGATGCTCGATGATTGGGAAGCGCAAGTGCAAACGGGTTCATGGCGGTCATCCTGGACGCGAAAAGGGCCGACCCCGAATATGTTCGGGATCAGCCGCAATTCAAGCAGGATTCGGCACGAATCCCGCCCTGCCCCACACGATTAGCAGCACCCCTACATCTTGTAGACGAAGTAGCCGACAACGCCATTCCCGATCAGGCCGGCCAGGCTGGACGACAGGACTCCCCCGAGCGTGATCGCCATGCCGGTCGTCGTGGTTGTGGCTCCACCGCTCAGGAGCGGAGTCAGAACAAAACTGACAGCCACCGCGACAATGACAACACCGACTATGGCGCCGACCGTCATCCATCCGGACTTGCCGGCATCATGGAAGCGCTTGGAATAAACGCACACCCACGCGTAGAGCGAAACCAGGCCGACCACCAATCCGACCAGGGCGATCAAGGCGCCAAGTCCCGGCAACAATGTGAGAAACTGAATCACCAGATTGACCGCCACGATGGCGATAATGCCCTTGGCAAAGTCCTGCGGCGAAAGCTTTCCCGATGAGCCGAACAGGATTCGTTTGGCTTCCGCGGGCTTGAGAATGAAATTGTCGAACGACATGGCCTTGACCCTCCCCTGTAATGAACGAAGGAAGTCTACGCGGATTCCGCGAAACCAGCACCTCTGTTTCGCGCAAGAGGCGAAGCCGGTTCAGCGGGAGGTGTCGGACCCGCCGGGCCCTGCATCGTCATTCGCCTGTCGAGATTGGGGTTTCGGGCCATCGCCGAATGCCGGCTTCATCTCTATCGCCGGCTCGGGACCGTATTGATTGGCACCGTTTTCCCCCAGCGCCAGACCCAGCCAGATTGTGTAACCGGCCCAGATCAGAACACTCATAGACATAAGAGAGAAGAGGCCGCCGCCCGCTGACAGGATCAGGCCGGGACCGACATCTCCGCCGGACATCCAGGCTGAAATGATTGCGCCACCGACCATCATGACTGCCAGAATGAAGACCAGGAAGTTCAGCGCCCACGGAATGAGGTGAATCAGCGCAGTCTGCCCGATATCGTGCAGCCGCTTGCCATAAACACAAATCCCGACCCAGATCAGCAGGAGCCACAGGAGGCCACCCAGAATCGGCAGAATGTTCGCAAGAATATTGCCACCCAATAGGATGGCGGCACCGATCCAGAAGTCCTTCTGACCGATGCGGCCGTTCGGATTGAAGAGGAGAAACTGCCAGTCCATCGCTGCGGTCCTTTCGGCGGCGGGGCGTCGTCTAGTCGAACTCCACCAGGAGTTCATCCGCCGCGACAGACGCGCCAGGCTCGACCTTGATTGACTTGATCGTGCCATCGGTTTCTGCACGCAGCACGTTTTCCATCTTCATGGCCTCGACGATGACCAGCGGCTCACCGGTCTTCACCGACTGGCCCTGCTCGACTTCCAGCGAGACCACCAGGCCCGGCATGGGCGAGGTGACCAGCTTGGCCATGTCCGGTTTTTCCTTCTCCGGCAGCAGGGCGTGGAGCTCGGCCGCACGGGCCGTGCACACCAGGGCCACGGCCGAAAAACCACGGTGGCGCAGTTTGTAACCTTCGGTGCGGTCAGCAAATTCAAGGGCAATGGTCTCGCCATTGATATTGGCTTCGAACAAATGCTGTCCGGCGCGCCATTCCGTGTCGAGTTCAAGGCGCTCCGAAGCCAGGGACGGGGCCCAGATGGAGGCGCGGCCCGAGCCGGTCATCTCAATCTCGATCGGAATGCGACGCTTGTCGAGCAACACGACCCATTCGCGGACACTCGGCTCGGCAGCGGGACGCATGCGGCCCTCGATCTCGCTGGCCCGGCGCACGAACGTCTCGTGCACGAAGGCGGCGGCGCAGGTCATCGCGACAAGTTGTTCCTCGCGCGGCGCGGTGCCGTGAAAACCTTCGGGATAATGCTCGCCGATATAGCCGGTGTGGATACGGCCAGAGCGGAAATCGGCTTCGTCGAGCACCGCCGAGAGGAAGGGGGCATTGGACTGCAGGCCCTCCACATGCAGACGGTCCAGGGCGGCAGCCAGCGTGTCGATCGCGGTCTCGCGATCCTTGCCATAGCCGATCACCTTGGCGATCATCGGGTCATAGAAGAGCGAGATTTCATCGCCCTCGCGCACACCGGAATCGATGCGCAGCTCGCCCTTGCCCAGCTTGCCCTCGGCGGGCTCCTGGAAGCGCTTCAGGCGCCCGATGGAGGGCAGAAAGCCACGATAGGGATCTTCCGCATAAAGCCGCGCCTCAACGGCCCAGCCCTTGATCGGCACATCGCGCTGGGTCAGGCCCAGCTTCTCGCCATAGGCCGAACGGATCATCAGCTCGACCAGGTCGACATCGGTGGTCAGCTCGGTGACCGGATGCTCGACCTGGAGACGGGTATTCATCTCGAGAAAGTAGAAATTCTTGTCCTTGTCGACGATGAATTCGACGGTGCCGGCGCTGTCGTAATCAACCGCTGCCGACAGCGCGACGGCCTGGGCGCCCATGGCCTCGCGGGTCTTCTTGTCGAGGAAGGGCGATGGCGCCTCTTCGAGGACTTTTTGATTGCGGCGCTGGATCGAGCACTCACGCTCATTGAGATGGATGACATGGCCATGCTTGTCGCCCATCACCTGGATCTCGATATGGCGCGGCTCCTCGATGAATTTCTCGATCAGGATGCGGTCATCGCCGAAGGAGGACTTGGCCTCGTTGCGGGCTGCCTTGAAGCCTTCCTTGACCTCGGTGTCGCTGCGCGCAATGCGCATGCCCTTGCCGCCACCGCCGGCGGAGGCCTTGAGCATGACCGGATAGCCGATCGCCTTGGCGGCTGCGAGCGCCGTGTCGGCATCCGCGATCTCGCCATCGGCACCGGGAATGGTCGACACGCCCGCCTTGGCGGCGAGTTGCTTGGAGCGGATCTTGTCGCCCATCGCGTCAATGGCGTGGATATTCGGACCGATCCAGCCGACACCGGCTTTTTCCAGCGCCTTGGGCAGGGCCGGGTTCTCTGACAGGAAGCCGAAACCGGGATGCACGGCATCGGCGCCGGTCTGCTTCACCGCATCAAGTATTTTCTCGAGCACCAGATAGCTCTCGCCGGGCGCCGACGGTCCGATAAAGATAGCCTCGTCGGCCATTTCCACGGCCAGGTTGTCGGCATCGGCTTCCGAATAGACCGCCACAGTGGCGATCCCCAGACGCTGGCAGGTCTTGATGACTCGCACCGCGATCTCACCGCGATTGGCGATCAGGATCTTCTTGAACATGCTGGCCCCTTGATCCGTGTGCGGGTGGATACCGCACGATTGTCACGGGTTTAGCGTGGCTTGCCCGGGGGCGGCAAGCGGCGGCGACGGCTTGCGTCAGTCTTCGCGGCGCGGGCGGTCGAGCCAATCGGCTTCCAGGGCGCGCAACTTGCCCACGATGGAGACGAGGAAGGCAGTCGACCAGCCGATCATCAGGAAGCCGGTAAAGCCCTCCATCGCCGAGACCAGTCGCCATTCATTGTCGATGATGACATCGCCATAACCCAGCGTGGTGAAGGTCGAGGTGGAGAAATAAAGCGCCTCCTCCAGGCCCGACACCGCCCCCAGCGCGAGATAGACCAGGGCGAAACTCCAGATCTCCACCGCGTGAACGACAAACAAACCCAGTACGATGATGAGGATGAACAAGGCTTGCCGCAGGATGGAGCCATGCGGGTCGATCCGGCTGCTGCGAAAGCGGGCCACAGCGAGCAGAGAGCCCAGGCCGACCATGTGTACGAGCACGGTCCAGACCGCCATTCCGGTCGAGACAAGCATGGCATCCATCATTCGCAATCCCTCCGAGGCTGGCACCAGGCGCGAGTCGTCCTAGTCTCCGGTGCAAAGAGGAATCGATCAATGAGCAAAGCCGTTTACCGCCTGTCCTCCATCGCGAGGCCGCTGGACGCGACATATTCGACCAATCGTGCCGTGCTGATTGCCCTGCCGATCATCGGCCTCGCCCTGGGCGCCTATGCCTACGTCTCGGCCGGCGGCGGTGCCGTGAATGCCGTGATCACGGGTCTCGAAGGCATGCTGGTCAGCTTCCTCGTCTGGGCGCTGGGCCGGGAAGCCGATCCCGACCGCAATCTCACCGCCTTCGCCAGTGCCGGTCTCATCCTCTATGCGCTCGTCATGGGCCTGCCGGTCGCGGTGTGGACTCTCGCCTTCGCCCTGATGGCCACCCGCACCGTCAACCGCACGGTCGGTCAGCCAGCCAAGCCCGGCGATCTGGTGATGGTGCTGATCCTGGCCGGCTTCTCGGTCTTCTCCGAAGGCTATGCCCTGATGGGCGTGGTGGCGGCCATTGCGATTGCCATCGACGTCCAGCTCGATCGCTCGCGCTCGCTTGCCCTGATCGCCGCCTTGATCGCCCCGTCCTTCACTGTCTGGCAGTTGATCACGCTGGAAGGCGATTTCGCCGCCCTGCTCTGGCCTCAAACCGCCTCGCCGACGCTGATGGCGATCATTGGCGGCCTGGTCGTGATCGGCCTGGCCAGCGCCCTGCTCTGTCCGAAACCCGACAGTGTCTGCGATGCCCGCGGCGAACCGCTCAGCCGGGCCCGTGTGCGCGGCGGGCGCGTAATCCTCGCCCTCACCCTGCTCGTCGGCATGGCCGAAGGAAATGCCCCCGCCCACGACCTCTACCCGATCGGCTGCGTATTGCTGGTGACCTTCATCGTCGGCCTGCTGCCGCGCCGCGCTGCCAGGGCCGCCGACTGAGCCCCCTTTTCCCGCCCGGCATTCTGCGGGAGAATGGAACGAGCAGACCCGGTCAACGGGCGTGAAAACGGCAGGACGATATGAGCGAGACATCCACAGCCAGACCCCATCCGGTCGGCAATGATCGCAAGCTGTCCGAGTGCGTCAGCCGCTCGGAATTGCGCGCGCTGTCACGCACCACGAACTGGCAGGGCGCACTCATGCTGGGGGGCAATCTCGCTCTGCTCGCCGGCGCCTTCGCGCTGGCCATTGCCTGGCCCAACCCACTGACCTTTCTGGCCGCCATCCTGCTGATCGCCGGCCGCCAGCTCGCCTTGTCGATCGTGCTGCATGACTGTGCTCACAAGGCGCTCTTTCGCACGCCCAGGCTCAATGAGTTCGTCGGCCGCTGGATTGGCGGCGCGGCGGTCGATGTGCCACTGCAGCTCTATCGCGACTATCACCTCAATCATCACCGCCATGCCGGAACAGACCAGGACCCCGACCAGGGCCTGGTAAAAGCCTATCCGGTCACCCGCGACAGCCTGCGCCGCAAATTCACGCGCGACCTGACCGGCCAGACCGGGTTCAAGGAGATGGTGATGGCGTGGAAAGCCCCGGACTGGCGCGCCAAGCTGCCCTTTCTCGCCTTCCAGCTGGTCCTGATCGCCGCCCTCGCCGCTGCCGGTGCCGTCTGGGCCTACGCCCTGTGGTGGGTGGCCCGGCTCTTTGTCTATCCGGCGATCATGCGGCTGAGGAATATCGGCGAGCATGGCGTGGCCATCGACCGCTATGACACAGAGCCGCGCCTCAACACCCACACCACAATCGCACGCTGGTTCGAGCGGCTGCTGGTGGCGCCCAACAATGTGAACTACCACCTCGAACACCACATGTTCGCCGCCGTCCCGCCCTATAACCTGCCCCGCCTTCACAAACTGCTGGCGGAGCGCGGTTATTATGAGGGCCATACCTGCATCACGCGCGGCTATCCGGCGATGCTGGAGAAGGCGGTGCGGGCGGGCTAGCAACGCTTGCCTCGCCCCAGTTCCACAACATTTTTCCCGGAAGCGCGCCAGCGCTATCCGGGACCAACGGGCGGCTCAGCGCTTCAAAGCGGGTGCGGTCGGTCCCGGGGCTTCGCCCGGGAAAAATGATTTGTGTTGGAAAGTCGCGCGAGCGCGGACTGAGCCATACATCGCTTGTCAGCCAGCAGGCCGTATCCGTTTCTTTCGGTCAAGGGCCCGAAGGGCCGCGAAGCGGGCATGCCCCTTGACCGAAAGAAACGGATACGGCGACCTCTCGGCAAGCGAATTATGGATAGGTGGGCGCCTGGCGCGTCGCTTTGAATTCACGCGGCTTCCAATGGCACTGTCGTGCTTCATTTGCTTTCGACCACCCCATCGACCCGCCTCGGGCAACGCTGAATTGAGACGGCGCTCCGCTCAGGATGTTGGAACAATAACAATCCTATCGATCCAACCTGCGCAACGCTTCTGCCTTGTGCTCCAACGCGAGAAGCTCGTACTCCCACCAGTTCACGATGCGGCGACCAAAAGTGGCTGCGCTTGCGAACTCTCCCAAAGCAAGAACTTTTCGAAAGTCTTCATTTTGACCAAAGTGAAGCGTTGATTTTCCTTCCTTTAGCAGCGCATTTCTCTCTTGTTCGACAAGCTGGAATAGCGGATCGTCCGCCGCCCAGCGTTTGTACGCGTGATGCAACAGGCGACCCAAATAGCGCCGATGTACGCCGTCTTCTTTGTAAAGAACGTGCCCGATACGTCTAGCGTCAACAATCAAACTGACCCAAGCACGCCGGATTCCGTGCTCGTCTTTCGCGTGCGCCAGTACATCAATATGAGCATAGCAGTCACGCAGGATGCGCCTCGCATGAAACGCTCGCTGTATACCGCGGTCACCGATTCGCAGTCGGCGCTCTCGTGCCGATAGAAATGTTCGCTCGCGAGTTCTAATCCCCACCCCCTAAAGCGGAATATTATCGTGCTTTTTCCACGGGTTCTCCGCCTTCTTGTTCTTCAGCGTTCTGAGCGCCGAGATCAGGCGTTTGCGGGTGCCGTGGGGCATGATGACGTCGTCGATATAGCCGCGACCGGCGGCGACGAAGGGGTTGGCGAAGCGGTCTTCGTATTCCTTGGCGTGTTCGGCCATTTTTTCCGGATTGTCGGCATCCTTGCGGTGGATGATCTCGGCGGCACCCTTGGCGCCCATCACCGCGATCTCGGCGCTGGGCCAGGCGTAATTGACGTCGCCGCGCAGATGTTTCGAGCTCATAACGTCATAGGCGCCGCCATAGGCCTTGCGGGTGATGACGGTGAGCTTGGGCACGGTGGCCTCGGCATAGGCGAAGAGGAGTTTGGCGCCATGCTTGATCAGCCCGCCATATTCCTGGCGCGTGCCGGGCAGGAAGCCGGGCACGTCGACGAAGGTCACCAGCGGGATGTTGAAGGCATCGCAGAAACGCACAAAGCGGCCGGCCTTGCGGCTGGCATCGCTGTCGAGCACGCCGGCCAGTGACATCGGCTGATTGGCGACAAAGCCGACCGGCTGACCGTCGAGGCGGCCGAAACCAGTGACGATATTGGCGGCATAGTCGGGCGCGATCTCGAAGAAATCACCCTCATCCGCGACCTTCTCGATCAGCTCCTTGATATCATAGGGCTTGTTCGGATTGGACGGGACCAGCGTGTCGAGGCTGGGCTCCAGGCGATCGGCATTGTCATGGGTCGGGCGCTTGGGTGGCGTCTCGCGATTGGAGAGCGGCAGGAAATCGATCAGGCGGCGCAGCTGCACCAGGGCCTCGATATCATTTTCGAAGGCGCCATCAGCCACGCCGGACTTCTTGGCATGGATGGAGGCACCCCCGAGTTCTTCATGGGTGACGGTCTCATTGGTGACCGTTTTCACCACGTCAGGGCCGGTCACATACATGTAGGACGTGTCCTTCACCATGAAGATGAAGTCGGTGATGGCGGGTGAATAGACATCACCGCCGGCGCACGGCCCCATGATCATGGAGATTTGCGGGACGACACCGGAGGCCAGCGTGTTCTGCAGGAAAATATCGGCATAGCCCCCCAGCGAGGCGACGCCTTCCTGGATCCGGGCCCCGCCCGCATCGAAGATGCCGATCACCGGGGCGCCATTCTGGATGGCGGCCTTTTGAACCTTGACGATCTTCTGGGCGTGGGTCTCCGACAGGGAACCGCCGAAGACGGTGAAATCCTTGGAGAAGAGATAGACGAGACGGCCATTGATCGTACCGTGGCCCGTGACCACGCCATCGCCCGGGATCTTCTTGTCGGCCATGCCAAAATCGACGCAGCGATGCTCGACGAACATGTCCCACTCCTCAAAGGAGCCTTCATCCAGCAGGAGTTCGATCCGTTCGCGCGCCGACAGCTTGCCCTTGGTGTGCTGAGCGGCGATCCGCTTCTCGCCACCGCCCATGCGCGCCGCTGCCCGTTTGGCTTCGAGCTGTTCGATCACGTCTTTCATGGCCAATCCTTCCCCCGTCGGGATTCTTGTTATGCGCCAGATAGCAGACCCGCGAACGCTTTCGCAATCAAGCCGGTGCGCCAGTCACAGGCCGGGCGGCGCAAGGATTGCAGCCGATCACGGAGAACCGGATTGGGGACGGGCGCATGGGCAGCCACAATATGCAGACCGAGATTGTGAGCATTGACGGGCTTGGTGCGTCGGAATGCGAGGCGTGGAACGCCTTTCGCGCGTCCACCCCATCGCTCGGCTCGCCCTATTTTACTGTCGACTTCACCCGCGCCGTCGCCCGCACCCGCTCGGACACGCGCATCGCAATTTTGCACCGAAATGGCACAATTGCCGGCTTCCTGCCGCTCCATCTGTCCCGTTCGGGCGTGGCGCGACCCATTGGCGGCCCGTTGGGCGACCATCACGGCCTGATCACGGACACGCCGGACCTCGACATCGAGGCGGCGCTGGCGGGAAGTGGCTTCGGGATATTCAATTTTCATGGCGCCCTCGCCGACCAGGCCAGTTTCGCGCGCGCCAGTTCGCAACCGGCCGAGTTATCCTGGGTCTCCGACCTGTCCGCGGGCTATGACAGTTTTCTGGAAGACTGTGCCCGCAAAGACGCCAAGGCGATGCGCAATATTCGCGCCCGTCAGCGCAAGCTGGCCGAGATGGGCGGTGATGTCGTCTTCCGTCTCGACGACCGCCGTCCTGAAGCGCTACGCGCCGTCATCGAGACCAAGCGGGCGCAGTATCGCCGCACGGGCGCGCTCGACGTTTTCGTCGCCAGCTGGGCGCGGCAATTGATCGAAGACCTCTTCGATACCGACACGCCGGGCTTCGCCGGCCTGTTGTCGACGGTAGAAATCAATGGCGAGCTCGCAGCCGCGCATTTCGGCATGCGCTCGGATCGCGCCCTGCACTACTGGTTCCCGGTCTATTGGCCGGAATTCTCCAAGCTGGGCCCTGGCCTGACGCTCTATCTCGAGATCGCGCGCTTCCTGGAAGCCCAAGGGGTCAAGGAGATCCATCTCGGGCCGGGCGATTACGACTTCAAGCGCCGCCTCTCCAATGCCGCCTTCGGCGTGGTGAGTGGCCGATTGGAGCGCCCCTCCTTCGCCCACGCCATGGTGCGGGCCGGCCAGCTGGTCGACAGGACCGCCCGGGCGCTGCCGCTGGGACGCGTCTCTCATTGGCCCGGAAAAGCCTTCCGCCGCCTCGACAAGTGGGCCGCCGTTCACGCCTTCTGATCGCGTTCCCGGACCCAGAGCAGCGCCCGCACCTCGATCTGCCCGACCATCGCGGACTTCGCTGACTGGTACCCCGCACCGTCCAGTGCGCCCGAACCCGCCAGACCGAGTTTGTGGTCTCCATAGCGCGCGGCCTCATCGGGATGGGCTCTCAGATAATCGCGAAAGACGAGGTGGCGGCGAAAGCCGTCGCTTTCGGTCTGGTAGGCGTGGATATGCACAAGGCGTACTCCGTTGGCCGCATCGCGACGAAAATAGCGCCGGCCGGGCAGACCGTATTCGCCCTTCACCTGATAGCCCGCTGCCCGCATGGCGGCATTGCAGGCATCGAGCCGGTCCAGACGGTCTGTGCCCACAAGTATGTCGATGATTGGCTTCGCCGCCAGGCCCGGAACGGACGTGCTGCCGATATGCTCGATGCGGCTCACGGATCCCCCCAGCAAAGCAGACAGGCGCGCTCGCTCGACCTCGAAGCGTTGAGGCCAAGTCTCGTCATAGGCCCGGACGGTAACCGCCACGCCGCCTATTGGAACGGGTTCAGCTTTTTCAGGAAATACTGCAGGCCGCCGCGGTTTTCCTTGCGGTCAAGTTCTTCCTGGGAGGTCAGGAAGGTCGTCTGGACAACATAACGCTCGCCTTCGAAGGGCAGATGCCCGTGCCAGGAATTATCAGCGCGCAGGAAGGCGAAGACATAACCGGCGAGCGGCGGGACTTCCTCGGTGAAATCCTCGAAATCCTTGGGACCGTTGAGTACGCGGATACAGCCGGCTCCCGTCCCGTCCCATTCGGCATTGAGATAAGTCAGCATGGTCAGGATTTTCGACTTCGAGTCGTTGTGGATCGGGCCATCGGAGAGCTGGGACAGCTTGCGCACGGTGATCATGCGCGGCTTCTCGGTGAAGTCGACACCGAACTTGTCGGTCAGGACCTGGGCCAGCTCGGCTGAATTGAGGTCTTCCATCAGACGCTGGAATTCGCCGCTCGCTTCCAGCTTGGACAGCGGCAGATAGCCGGGCTTGTCGATGGCCGGATAATCACGGCGCACATCCGCCGACTCTTCCGGGCTCAGCGCACCGTCGGCCACGAAATAGTTATACGGCTCTGTGCGCACATTCGCATTGCGCAAGGCGTCGAAATCAAAGAGGCCGCCGGGGCCGGTCTTGCCGCTCTGGGTGGTCGCCGTATCCGCCATGGTCCGTCTCCGAGACTTGTTGCGCGCAGCCTACTCCACTGGCGGCCGGCATCAAGCCGCCGGCGCCGCGTCCAATGCGCGCAGGACTTCATGCATGACACGCAATTCCGTGCGAAGCCGGGCCAGCCGGGCCGCCGCTTCGTGATCTTCGCCCCATTGACTGATCTGGAAATGCTCGTCGAGTGTGGACAGGACGAAGGCCTGCTCACCATCAATCTCGCCCTCAAGCAGCGCCAGGCCAAGCAGGGCCGAACCACACACGGCCGTCACATGTGCCAGCGTCGTCAGGCGCCAATCATCCAACTCGCTCGTGCGCTGCATCACGCGCTGCAGTGCGACCGGGTCCTGGTCGATCGGCATCACCCCCGGAGCCGGCACGAAATGCGCATCGAGTTCCGAACGGGCCCAGGCAATGATCGGATCCCAGGACGCCGCCTGTGCCGCCGCCAGCTCCGGCGGTTCGGGCGCGCGGAAGCAGACCAGGTCCGTGGTCGCATACTTGGTCACTTCGGCCACCGTCGCCTCGCGGGCATTGGGGATGAGGTCGATGGCAACAAAGCAGAGGCGGGTCGCCGGCATGGACGGCGCATCGATACGCTCGCCCTGGGCATCCCACTCCGCCGCGACCAGCTCGGCCAGCGCCCGGTTCGGCAGGGTCAGGGCCTGTTTGGCCGGCGACTTCACCGGACGCCCGTCGAGCAGGACCGCGTGACCGCCCTCGGCCTCGGTCAAGCTGACCGCCTTGTAGAAACGCTTGGGGAGCGAGTTTTCGCGTTCGGGAATTTTCACGCCCGGCTTGGTCTCGTAATTCTCGGTCACGCCTCATCTCCTGTGATTCGGCCTGCCGCCTCGCCGCTGCCCACCCGCGCGGCGAAGGCGTCGAGTTCGGCGTCCAGGGCGGCGAAATCATGATGGATGGAATGGGCGCCGCCGGCCTCAATTTCCTCGGGTGTGTGAAAACCCCAGCTGACGCCGAGAGTATGGACACCGGCATTACGGCCCATTTCCATATCGAAGCGGGTATCGCCGATCATCACCGCCTGGAAGGCGTCCGTCCCGGTTTCGCGCATCGCGTCCAGAACCATGCGCGGATGCGGCTTGCCGGCACCACCATCAACGGTCTGCAATGTATCGAAATAGCGATGCAAGTCATGATGACCGAAAACAATGTCGAGGCCCCGGCGTGCCTTGCCTGTCGCCACCCCCATCAGCCAGCCTTCATCGGCCAGGCGTTCGATTGTCTCGCGGGCCCCCTCATAGAGTGGTTCCTGAAAACCGGCCTCGGCGCGATGCTCGACGAAGGCTTCCTTGTAGTAGGTGGCCAGTTGCACAGCCTTCTCCGCCGAATAATCTGGCGGCGCGAGCCGAGTGACGGCCTCGGTCAATTCCAGGCCGACAATGGTGCGGGTGCGGTCATATTCGATCCCGCCCAGCCCGGCCCGGCGAAAGGCGCGGTCCATGGCAGTCTGGATCACCTGGCGGCTGTCGACAATCGTGCCGTCGATATCCCAGATGGCAAGTTTCAGGGGTGTGCTCACGCCGCGAGGCTCCGTCTGCTTGGCCGCGACATAGGCGGCTGCGCGCGGCTTGGCAAGCAGGCCCCGCCTCATGCTAGATATGCGTCACAGGCCAAGCGGAGCACGTCCTTTCATGACCCTGCCGGAAAATATCACCGAGACTGAACGCACGGCGCTGGATGCCGCGGCCTTTCGCCGTCTCGTCGCGCATCTGGACGCTCACAAGGAGGTTCAGAATATCGATCTCATGCTGCTCGCCGATTTCTGTCGCAATTGTCTGGGCGATTGGTGGCGCGAAGCGGCCGCCGAGCGCGGTATCGACGTGACGAAGGACCAGGCCCGCGAGCGGGTCTATGGCATGCCGCCAGCCGATTGGAAGGCGCAATACCAGACCGAGACCAGCCCGGAGAAAATCGCTGCGTTCAAAGCGAAGCAGGTGCTGAAGAACGGCTGAACCAGGTCCGGCCCGCGCCAGCCTAGGCCAGATCCTCCTCGATATCCGCCTCGTTGATCTCCTTCACCGAGAAGCCGAGCGTGTCGTAAATCTTCTTCAACGCAGGCGGCAGATCGGCGGTCAGGACGAGCGACTTGCCGCCAGGGCGCGGCACCTCCAGGCGACGCGCATGCAGGCAGAGACGCCGCCCCAAATCCTCGGGCGCCGGTCGGTGACAGGTATATTTCTTGTCACCGAGAATGGCCGTGCCCATGGCGGCGAGATGGACGCGCAGCTGGTGTGTCCGGCCGGTAACGGGGCGCAGGGCGACCCAGGAGGCTTTCTGCCCGGCCTCACCGATCACGACATAGCGGGTCAGCGCGTGCAGGGCGCCATCATCGCCGTGACTGGCCGCGACCATGGTCTCGCGTTCACTGTCGACACCGACGGCGGCGGCCTTGCGCATGAAGCCCTTGATCTCCCCCATTTTGGGCTTGGGCACACCGATCGCGATTGCCCAATACGTCTTTCGGGTCTTGTGCGACTGGAAGGCCTTGGCGAGACGCGAGGTGGCCTTCGGGCCCTTGCCAACAATGAGGATGCCCGACGTGTCCTTGTCGAGCCGGTGCACCAGGCGCGGCCGGTCGAGGCCTTCACCGAAAGCGTCCAGAAGTCCGTCGAGATGGCGCGTGGTTTTTGAACCGCCCTGCACGGCGAGGCCCGCGGGCTTATTGAAGGCGATCAATTCGTCATCCTCATAAATGACGAGTGATTTCACATAGGCGATGTCCTGGTCCGACAGCGTCGCCGACGGCGGCCGCTCGCCCGGCTCGGGCAGTGGCGGGACGCGGATTTCCTGGCCTTCATGGACCCGGCTATCGCCCTTCACCCGCCCCCCGTCGACCCGGATTTGCCCCTTGCGGCACAATTTCTGGACCATGATCGCCGAGACGTGCGGAAAGCGGCGCTTGAACCAGCGGTCCACGCGCGATCCGTCTTCGGTGGCTTCAACCTTCAGGGTCTGAACGCCGCTCATGCGAAGCCCTTCCGAATGATCCACAGCCCGACAAAGACGGCCGCGAGGGCCACAATGACCGAGCTCGCCGCATAGCCAAAGGCCGGCAGGAGCGCCTTGCGCTCGACCATGTTCGCCATCTCCAGAGAGAAGGCAGAAAACGTCGTGAAGCCGCCGAGAAAGCCGACGGCGCCGAACAGGCGGATATATTGCTGGTCGGCGCGGTCCGTCGCGGCAAGCCAGCCGATCAGCAAGCCCATCATGAGGCCGCCCGCGATATTGACCGCGAACGTGCCCCAGACCTGCTCCGGCCCGAACCAGCGAAAGGTGAGCCGGCCGACCTGGTAGCGTGACACGGCACCGAGTGCGCCCCCGGCGCCAACGAGAAGATAATTGATCATTCCGGCTCGATAGGGTCATGCGACCCGCTTGGCAAGCATCGACACCGGTCTGTCCGGCGCATTAACGCCACCCTAACCAATCCTTAATTTCATTTCATATGCCGTAACCCATGCATTTATGCAAGGGTGGTTTGGTGTAATGTCAATTGTGTGACGGCGCTAAGTCCTTATTTACCAACGTGCGAACCGGGAAGGCCCGGCCGCCAAGAAGATAAGGATCTCCCCATGATGAACCGCGTTTCGAACTCCCTCTCGACCGTGATCAACGTACTTTTCGTGGCCGGTGTGTTTGGTGCCATGACGATTGCCCTGACCGGCACTCTTGCTTAGGTCGAACCTGTCCCAAAAGGGTTCAACCAGAGCGGCATCCGGTCGGCACCGGCGACACGCCCCACAGTCCCCCGTCCCGATCGCACCCGTCCCCAATTGAAAGCGGCAGTCTTCCCCAGGACTGCCGCTTTTGTTTTGCCTGACCGTCTTCTTGCCACCGAGCGCCTTGGATACGCCACACGCCACGCTAGACTGCCTGACAGCTTCAGGGAGTCGCCTCATGTCTGTATTCATTCTGGCCGCCATGCTTGTCCTGCAGGACGCCGGGGCCCAGCCGCCGGTTGAGGATGCGACACCGACGTCAGACCCCGGAGTTATCGCTGAAGCCCAACCCGCCCTGCCCACTGACGCGCCGACACTGATCGCAGAGTTTGATAGCGCCTATGAGCAATGGGGCGACCTCGTCGCGGAGATGGCGGCGCGCAAGGCACGCGACCGATATATCCGGCAATTGCTCCTGTCGCGGATTTCCCGCACCGATCTCGACGCCGGCGCGCGCCCGGAAATAATCGCAGAAACATCGGATACCTTCGCCGCGGTCGATGGCGACAATACGGAATGGGCAATCGGCCTGCTCGATGCGTATGACTTTGCCGCGCTCAATGCCGCCATGCCATCGCTGGCAAGTGACATCGCGGCGTTGGTCCAGCACGGCGACCTCGCCGCCCAACAACGATTGCTGACTCTCGTGGAACCACTCGCACTGGCGGGTGAGTTCAACGGGCAGCGCTATGCCCTGCTCTATGACCGGGTGGCCGTGGCAGAGGGTCGACCACAGCGCTACGGGTCTCAGTTTCGCTGCGAAGACGGCGAACAGGTCTATCCGCCGCTGGAGGATCCAGAAACGGTTGACGCAATGAGAGCCGAGCTCGGTATGGAGCCACTCGCCACGTATCGCGAAACCAGTACGGCGTTTTACGGGTCGAGCTGCTCAAACTAGCCCTCAGCCCTTCGCGCGCAGGCTCAGCACCAGCATCAACGCCGCGGACACGATCGCCAATACGGCGCCTATCCCCAACAATGGTCCCACAGTCGCTCTCTCGGCCAGCTGCCCATACATCAGATAGAGTGACGGGATCATCACCAGCACGGCGACATGGTGCAGTGCGACCTGGGCCCAGGCCAGCAATCCGCTGCCCAGCCGGAACACCCGATAGAGAATGGCCCACAGGATGGGCAGGACACCGCCTAGCAGCATCATGTGGGCATGGGTCGGCATTTGGGTGTGATCGCCCGAACGCCCCATATGCTCACCCAGCAGCATGCCGATGATGAGCCAGATGAGGCCAAGCGTCAGGTGAATGCGTTCCGGTTTCATGTGAACTCCCCCCAGAGTTGGTCAGGCCGGGAGAATTCTGCGTTCTGCGTCGCTTGGCAAGGTTCGCATTATGAGCGCCGGCGATCGCGTACCTGGCGCCAGCGGGCCAGCCGCTGTCCGATCGCCGCTTCGCGGCCGCTGTCGCGCGGCTCGTAGAAGACCGGGCGGTCGGGCATGTCGTCCGGGAAATAGTCCTGTCCGGAGACGCCGCCTTCCGCGTCATGATCATATTCATAGCCCTTGCCATAGCCCTGGTCCTTCATCAGGGCGGTCGGGGCGTTGAGGATGTGCGCCGGGGGCATGAGGGAGCCCGTCGCCTTCACGGCCTTCCTGGCCCGTTTGTAGGCGACGTAGACAGCATTCGACTTGGCGGCCGTCGCCAGATGCACGACGGCATGGGCCAGGGCCAGCTCGCCCTCCGGTGAGCCGAGGCGTTCATAGGTCCGGGCCGCCTCATTGGCGATCATCAAGCCGGTCGGATCGGCCAGGCCGATATCCTCGGACGCCATGCGCACCAGGCGGCGCGCCAGAAAGAGCGGATCCTCGCCGCCTTCCAGCATGCGGGCAAACCAGTAGAGCGCGGCATCGGGGTCTGAGCCGCGAATGGATTTGTGCAGGGCCGAGATGAGATTGTAGTGCTCCTCTCGGTCCTTGTCGTAGGCCGTGGCCCGCTTGTTGAGCAGAACAGACAGGTCATCGGCGCTGACCTCGGTCTCCGGGTCGAAGGTGAAAACCTCCTCGACCAGATTGAGCATGTAGCGGCCATCCCCATCGGCCATCGAACGCAAGGCGGCCCGGGCCTCGCTGTCGAGCGGCAGTTTGCGGCCCATCTCGGCTTCCGCGCGCTGCATCAGGAGGTCCAGCCCGTCATCATCCAGTCGCTTCAGCACCAGGACCTGACAGCGCGACAGGAGAGCAGCGTTGAGCTCGAAGGACGGGTTCTCGGTGGTCGCCCCCACCAAAGTCACAGTCCCCTCCTCCACCACCGGCAGAAAGCCATCCTGCTGGGCGCGGTTGAAGCGATGGATCTCGTCAACGAAGAGCAGCGTGCCTCGCCCCTGCTGGCGACGGGCGCGCGCACGCTCAAAGGCCTTCTTGAGATCGGCGACACCGGAGAAGACGGCCGAGAGCGGCTCGAATTCCAGGTCACTGTCCTCGGCGAGCAGGCGGGCAATCGTTGTCTTACCGACACCGGGCGGTCCCCACAGGATCAGGGAGGCCAGACGCCCCTGGGCGCGCATGCGGGCAATCGGCCCCTTCCCGGCCAGAAGATGGCCTTGGCCAACAACCTCTTCCAGGGTCTGAGGCCGCAATCGGTCGGCCAGGGGGCGCGGGGCGTCGGCATCGAGGCCGGCAGCTTCAAACAGGCTTGTCATGGTTGCGGAGCCTAGGCGTGTTCGCGGTTACGCAGAAGAGCGGGCGTGATAGACTTGCAGCCCAGCGAGGGAGGCTGAGATGAACGATCCAGCAACACTGGGACAGCCCGCCAATGACCACCAGGGTCCGCCCATGGCCAGCGGAGTCACACCGCACCTGACGACGAAGGACGCCCAGGCGGCCATCCGCTTCTACGAAGCGGCCTTCGGCGCCGAGCTCGCCTTCTGCCAGATGGCCGAGGACAATAAGCGCATCATGCACGCCCATCTTCTCATCAATGGCGGATCAGTCTTTCTGCATGATGATTTCCCGGAATACCGCGGTGGCAGTCCGGCGCCGACGCCCGCGGGCATGGCGCTCCACATGCAGGTGGCAGATGTTGATGTCTGGTGGGCCCGCGCCGTTGAAGCCGGAGCCGAGATTCTGATGCCGCTCGAGGACATGTTCTGGGGGGATCGCTATGGCCAACTGAAGGACAAGTGGGGCTATGTCTGGAGCCTCGCTTCGTCTGCCAACACATCCGGAGAGACGGCATGACCGACGACACCTACGCCCCGCCAAGCTCGGGTGTGGCGCCCTATCTGAGTGTACGGGACGGTGGCGCCGCCATCGATTTCTACATGCGCGCCTTCGCAGCTCAGCTGCTCGAACGCTATGATTTCGAGGGCAAGCTCGGCCACGCTACGCTGCAGATCAATGAGGGCATCGTCATGCTGGCGGACGAATTCCCCGAGCATGAGGCGATGATCGGCAATGTCGCCCCGGCCAGCCTGGGCAATCGCACGACCTTCACCCTCAATCTCTATGTCACCGATGCCGACAGCTGGTACGACCGGGCCATCGCGGCCGGTGCAGAGGAAGTCCGCCCCTGCCGCGATGAATTCTTCGGGCGCCACGGCAAGGTGCGCGACCCGTTCGGCCATGTCTGGAGCTTCGTCGCACTGAAACCGCACGACGCGCCCGCTGCGGCCTAGTAGAGACGCACCGAGGTCTCGAAGCGCTGCCCGCGCCGCTCCACCACCAGCGGCCAGACCTGTTCGCCGTCATACCGGACAAGAATCTCGGAGACATCATCGATCGAGGTGACGGGAAGCCCCATCAATTCGATCAGTCGGTCACCGGGACGGAAGCCGTAACGGCCAGCCACTGAGCGTCGCCCGACGCCGCTGACAACGATCCCGCCCTGGAAGGGATCCAGGCCGACGCGCTCATTGAAAGCCGGTGAGAGCGTGACCAGCGCGGCGCCCGACAACGGATTACGCCCTGCGACCTCAAACGGCGCCGGATCAGAAATGCCCGGTGCCGGCTGGACCGCGACCTCGAGCGTCATTTCCTCACCATCGCGCAGGATCGTAAAGACGGCATCATCACCCGCGGCCCGCGTCGCCAGGCGAAAGCGCGCACCGGCCTGATTGTTCACAGGCTGCCCATCGATCGCCAGCACGATATCACCCTGCATCAGGCCGGCATCATCCGCGGCTGCCAGCGGGTAGATCTCATTGACCAATGCGCCGCGCGGGCGATTGAGGCCAAAGGCATCGGCGATGTCACTGTCGACCGGCTGCAGGCGGGCGCCCAGCCAGGGCCGGATCAGCTCGCCCTCGCTCATCGCGGTATCAACAACGCGCGAAACCATCTCCACCGGAATGGCGAAGCCGATCCCGTTCGACCCGCCCGAACGCGAAAAGATCATCGTGTTCACGCCGACCAGCTCGCCGTCCATATCAACAAGCGCCCCGCCGGAATTGCCCGGATTGATCGCCGCATCGGTCTGGATGAAAGAGGCATAATCGGTCTGGCCGACATCCGTGCGCGCAAGAGCGGACACGATTCCGGATGTGACGGTCTGGCCAACGCCGAAGGGGTTGCCGATGGCCAGGACGAGATCGCCGACCTCGATATCACCGGTCCGGTCAAACGGCAGGACTGGGAGCGGTTCGTCTGTATGGACCCGAAGCACGGCCAGGTCGGTCGCCTCGTCGGTGAGCAGGATTTCGGCCTCGAATTCGCGGCGGTCCGCCAGCACGACGCGCAATTCGGTCGCTCCGGCGACGACGTGATTATTGGTCACGATGACTCCGGACGCATCCACGATCACACCGGAGCCCAACGAGTTCTGCTCGCGCGGCTGGCTGCGGAACATGCGCGAGAAAAACGGGTCATTGGCAAAGGGGTGCTGGTTATTGACCACGCGTCGCGAGAAGACATTCACAACGGCCGGGGTGACTTCGCGCACGAGCGGCGCAAAAGACATCTGCATCTCGGCCCGGCTTTCCGGGATGACCCGATCATCCGCGGCACCGGCAAGGTCGATCTCCTGGGCGGCGGCTGGCGCGGCCGCGAGGAGGCAGGCAAGGAAGACGTGTCTGATCATGATTCCCATATAGGCTGGATTACGGGCACGAAAAAGGCGGCCCTGCTGAAGCAAAGCCGCCTTTCCCTGAACTTTTGCTGACTGGAATCTTACTCCTCAGTCATACCCTGTTCTGCTTCGACGCGGGCGCGATCAGCTGCGCCCTTTGCCGACGGGTCGCGGTCAACCAGCTCGATGACCGCCATCGGGGCGTTGTCACCATGACGGAAACCGGCCTTGAGCACGCGGGTGTAACCACCATCGCGCTCGGAATAGCGGCTGCCGAGCGTGTCGAACAGCTTCTTGACCTGGCCCTCATCACGGACCTTGGACATCGCCTGGCGGCGGCCATGGACGTCGCCGCGCTTGGCGAGCGTGATGAGCTTGTCCACGAACGGGGCCAGCTCCTTGGCTTTCGGCAAGGTGGTGACGATCTGTTCGTGCTCGATCAGCGAGGCAGCCATATTGGCCAGCATCGCCTTGCGGTGCGAATGGGTGCGGTTAAGCTTGCGGTGTGCGATGCCGTGACGCATGACTATTTCTCCTCAGTCCGGTTCAGGCGCCTCCCGGCGGCTGCCTAGACGTGATCCTCAAAACGTTTGGCGAGATCTTCGATGTTCTCCGGCGGCCAGTTCGGCGCTTCCATGCCAAGATGGAGACCCATCTGGGCGAGAACTTCCTTGATCTCATTAAGCGACTTGCGTCCGAAATTCGGGGTACGGAGCATCTCCGCCTCGGACTTCTGGATCAGGTCGCCGATGTAGACGATATTGTCGTTCTTCAGGCAGTTCGCCGAACGCACGGACAGCTCCAGCTCGTCGACCTTGCGCAGCAGCGCCGGGTTGAAGTCGAGCTCGGGCTTGTCGTCCTCGGCCGGACGCGCCTCGACGGCTTCCTCGAAATTGATGAAGATCTGGAACTGGTCCTGGAGGATGCGCGCGGCGAAGGCCACCGAATCTTCCGGTGTGACGGTTCCGTCCGTCTCAACTTCAAGCGTCAGCTTGTCATAATCGAGAACCTGGCCCTCACGGGTGTTCTCGACCTTGTAGGAGACGCGCTTGACCGGGCTGTAGAGCGCATCAACGCCGATCAGACCGATCGGGGCATCTTCCGGGCGATTACGCTCGGACGGGACATAGCCCTTGCCGGTATTGATGGTGAACTCCATGCGGATTTCCGCACCCTCGTCCAGCGTGCACAGGGCGAGATCCTTGTTGATGATCTCGACATCCGCGCTTTCCTCGATATCGCCAGCGGTGACGATGCCGGGGCCGGACTTCTTAAGCACGACGCGCTTGGGGCCCTCGCCATGCATGCGCAGGGCGATCTGCTTGATGTTCAACACAATGTCGGTGACGTCTTCACGCACGCCGTCGATCGACGAAAACTCGTGGACGACGCCGTCAATGTGAACATTGGTCACCGCCGCGCCCTGAAGCGAGGACAGCAGCACACGACGCAGCGCATTGCCGAGCGTCATGCCGAAGCCACGCTCCAGCGGCTCGGCGACAATCTTGGCTTGGCGCGCGGGATCGTGTCCCGGTTCGATTTCCGGCTTCATCGGGCGGATGAGTTCTTGCCAGTTCTTCTCGATCACGTTCTTACTGCCCCTTCATCAGCCGCACGGTAGACACCGCCGGCGCGTTCAACAGGCGAAATGCGAGCCGCGTACTAGACGCGACGGCGCTTCGGCGGACGGCAACCGTTGTGCGGGATCGGTGTGACGTCCTGGATGGTGGTGATGGTGAAACCCACCGACTGCAACGCACGCAGCGCGCTTTCGCGCCCCGAACCCGGACCGGAGACCTTCACTTCGATGGTCTTCATGCCGTGTTCAATCGCCTTCTTGCCGGCATCTTCAGCAGCCATCTGGGCGGCATAAGGGGTCGACTTGCGCGAACCCTTGAAGCCCATGTGACCGGCGGAGGACCAGGAAATTGCATTTCCCTGGGCGTCCGTGATGGTCACCATGGTGTTGTTGAAGCTGGCACTCACGTGGGCGACACCCGACGTGATGTTCTTGCGTTCACGCCGCTTCACGCGGCCTGTTTCCTTAGCCATTGGTCAGGGCCCTACTTTTTCTTGCCGGCAATCGGCTTGGCGGGACCTTTGCGCGTACGCGCATTGGTGTGAGTGCGCTGGCCACGGACAGGCAGGCCACGACGGTGGCGCAGGCCACGGTAGTTGCCCAGGTCCATGAGGCGCTTGATGTTCACAGCCACGTCACGGCGCAGATCCCCTTCCACCATGTGATCACGATCGATCACTTCGCGGATTTGCAGGACTTCTGCATCCGTCAGCTCACTGACACGACGCTCGGGCGTGATGGAAACCTGCTCGCAGATCTCCTTCGCCTTGGCCGGGCCAATGCCGTGGATGTAGCGAAGCGCGATCTCTACGCGCTTATTCGTCGGAATATTGACGCCGGCAATACGGGCCACTTTCCATCTCCCAAATTCTGAACGCCATTCACGGACGACCCAACAGGCAACCTTTCGGTCGCCGCATCAGCTCGCCCGTTTCGCGAAGGGCGCTATCTACAGTCAGCGTTGCCACCCCGTCAATGGGGTTGCAACAGGTGCGTATCACTTCTCTTCGAGCGCTGCAGCAATTCCCGCTGCAACCTCGTCCATGGATCCCATGCCGGGGACTTCCCGCATCTTGCCCGATTGAGCATAGAACGGGATCAGCGGCGCGGTCTGATCCTGGTAGTTCTTCAGTCGTACTTTGAACGCGTCGATATTGTCATCGGCCCGCCCCTCTTCCGCCGCACGCTTTTCCATACGTGCGACCAATTCCTTGTCATCCACCAGCAGGCGAACAACCGCATCAACCTTCGAGCCGCGCTTTGCCAGCGCCGCATCAAGGGCTTCAGCCTGGGCAACCGTGCGCGGGAAACCGTCAAAGATGGCACCGCCGGCCGCCTCGGCCTCCGGCAGTCTTTCCTCAATCAGCTCAATCACGATCTCGTCGGATACCAGATTGCCGGCATCCATGATCGCGGAGACACGCTGCCCCAATTCTGTTCCGGCAGCCTTGGCTTCACGCAACATGTCTCCGGTGGAGAGCTGCACCCAGCCGCGCTCGCTGACGAGACGCTTGGATTGGGTGCCCTTGCCGCAGCCTGGCGGTCCGAACAGGATAATGTTCATCGTTTGCGTCCCCGCAGTTTCGACTTCTTGATCAGGCCCTCATACTGGTGTGCCAGCAGGTGGGACTGAATCTGGGAAACCGTGTCCATTGTCACTGACACGACGATCAGCAGGGAGGTGCCGCCGAGAGCCGTTTGCGGGCTCAGGAGCATGGGCACCATGCAGATCAGTGTCAGGTACAGCGCTCCGACCAGGGTCAGGCGGGACAGGACGTAGTCGATATATTCAGCGGTCCGCTTGCCCGGACGGATGCCGGGCAGAAAACCACCATACTTCCGCAGATTTTCGGCAGTGTCCTCAGGATTGAAGACGACCGAGGTGTAGAAGAAGCAGAAGAAGATGATCATGGCCGCATAAAGCAGCATGAAGAGCGGCGCGCCCGGCCCGAGATAGGCCACCATCGTCTGCAGCCAATCCGGTCCGGTCTGGGACTGGAAGCTCGCAGCCGTGGCCGGCAGCAGCAGCAGGGAGGAGGCGAAGATCGGCGGAATGACGCCGGCCGTGTTCAGCTTGAGCGGCAGGAAGGAGGTGTCGCCCCCGACCATGCGATTGCCCTGCTGACGTTTCGGATACTGGACCAGGAGGCGGCGCTGCGAGCGCTCGACGAAGACCACGAGGGCCAGGCCGATCAGGATCAGCGCGCCACCGACCAGCAGCACCGTGCCATTACCGGTGGACGAAGCCTGGGACAACGCCCCGCCGATGACCCCCGGTACCGCCGAGATAATGCCGGCGAAGATGATCAGCGAAACGCCATTGCCGACACCGCGTGCGGTGATCTGCTCACCCAGCCACAGAAGCAGCATGGTGGCCCCCACCAGGGTAATCACGGTCGAGGCAATAAAGAAGGGACCGGGGTTCAGGGCCAGCGCCACACCGTCACTATTGGGCGTATTCATGCCCATGGCGATAGCAAAGGCCTGACCGGTTGCCAGGACCACCGTCAGATAACGGGTATACTGGTTGATTTGCTGACGTCCCTGCTCGCCACCTTCCTTCTTCAGCTTTTCAAGGCTGGGAATGGTGGCTGACATCAACTGCATGATGATCGAGGCCGAGATGTACGGCATCACATTGAGCACGAAAATCGCCATGCGTTCGACGGCACCGCCGCCAAGCATGTTGAACATGGACAGGATACCCTGCCCCTGCCCGCCCAGTGAATCGAACACACGGGCATACTGCTCCGGATCGATCCCCGGAATCGGCACGAAAGTACCGATCCGGTAGACAACCAGGATCCCGATCGTGAACAGGATGCGTTGCTGCAGCTCCTTCGCTTTCGCGAAGGAGCTAAAGTTCATGTTCGCAGCAAGCTGTTCGGCAGCTGAAGCCATGAAGACGTCCTTAAAAGGTCGGCGTTAAGTCGCTTATTCCGCGGCGTCGTCAGCCACGGCGGTGAGGGTCACCTTGCCACCGGCCTTCTCGACCGCAGCAATCGCAGTCTTGGAGGCACCGGCAATGGTGATCTCTACTTTGGACTTCAGCTCGCCCTTCGCAAGGAGGCGGACGCCGTCCAGCGCACGACGGACCAGGCCCGCCGCGATGAGGACATCGGCGTCGATCGGCTTTTTCGCGTCGATCTTGCCTTCAGCAATCGCCTTCTCGAGACGGCCGAGATTCACTTCTGCCCATGCCTTGCGGTTCGGCTTGTTGAAGCCCCGCTTCGGCAGACGCATGTGAAGCGGCATCTGACCGCCTTCGAAACCCTTGATGGCCACACCCGAACGGGATTTCTGGCCCTTGACGCCACGGCCGCCAGTCTTGCCCTTGCCGGAACCGATACCACGGCCGACGCGGGTGCGGAGCTTGGCAGCACCGTCATTGTCGCGCAGTTCATTGAGACGCATGTCGTTCTCCATTCGATGGAGCGGTTTCCCTCGTGGGGACCTACTCCTCGACGATTTCCACCATGTGGCTGACCTTGGCAATCATGCCGCGGACAGACGGTGTATCTTCCAGCTCGCGCTCGCGACCGATCTTGTTGAGACCGAGGCCGACAAGCGTGGCGCGCTGATCTTTGGGGCGGCGAATGGCGCTGCCCGTCTGGCGCACGCGGATCGTGGTTTTGGCCATTATATCCGGTCCTTACGCTTCGATCGCTTCCGGCGAAGACGCGCCGTCATCACGGCGGTTCACCAGATCACCAACCTTCAGACCACGCTTGGCAGCAACCGAGCGCGGGCTCGACTGCGACTTCAGCGCGTCCATTGTGGCGCGGATCATGTTGTACGGGTTGGACGTGCCAACCGACTTGGCGACCACGTCCTGGATCCCGAGGGTTTCCAGCACAGCGCGCATCGGACCACCGGCGATGACGCCGGTACCCGGAGGCGCTGCCCGCAGGACGACCTTGCCGGCACCGTGACGGCCCTTGCCGTCATGGTGCAGGGTCCGGCCTTCGCGAAGCGGCACGCGGATCATGTTTTTCTTGGCTTCGTCGGTGGCCTTGCGGATGGCTTCCGGCACTTCGCGTGCCTTGCCCTGTCCGAAGCCGACGCGGCCTTTGGTGTCACCGACGACGACGAGGGCTGCGAACTGGAAGTTCCGGCCACCCTTCACCGTCTTGGCGACGCGGTTGATGTGGACGAGCTTGTCGACAAGTTCGTCATCGCGTTCCTGGTCGCGGTCCCGGCCACGGCCGCGGCCACGGCCACGATCGCCGCGGTCACCGCGCTGCTCGTTCTGATGAGCCATACGTCCGCTCCCTTAGAAGTTCAGGCCGCCCTCGCGGGCCGCCTCTGCGAGCGCTTTGACACGCCCGTGAAAGATGTAACCGCCACGGTCGAAGACGACGTCCTTGACGCCTTCCTTGACTGCGCGCTCGGCGATCAGCTTGCCGACGATCCCGGCAGCCTTCGTGTCGCAACCCTTGCCATGCTCTTTTTGAGCGGCTTCCTCGAGGGAAGAGGCGGCGACGATCGTCTTGCCCGACACATCGTCGATGAGCTGGGCATAGATGTTCTTCGAAGACCGGTAGACCGACAGCCGCGGACGGCCGTTGGCGAACTTGCGCAGACGGATCCGGGTGCGCTGGGCGCGGCGGACCGATTTTTCGCGTTGAGTTTTCATCGCTCGCCCTACTTCTTCTTGCCTTCTTTGCGGCGGATATACTCGCCGACATATTTGATGCCCTTGCCCTTGTAGGGCTCCGGCGGACGGAAGCGGCGGATCTCGGCGGCCACCTGGCCAACGCGCTGCTTGTCAGCGCCCGTGATCTTCACCTCGGTCGGCTTGCCGACGGCGATGGTGATGCCTTCCGGTGCGTCATAGACGACGTCATGCGACAGGCCGAGCGACAGCTTCAGGGACGTACCCTGCATCTGCGCGCGGTAACCAACGCCCACCAGTTCGAGATTTTTCTCGTAACCAGCCGAGACACCCTGGACCAGATTGGCGACCAGGGCACGTTGCATGCCCCACATCGCGCGGGCCTTCTTGGTCTCGTCGCGCGGCTTGATGACAATGCCATCTTCGCCCTGCTCGACATTCACCTCGTCAACAAAGGTCATGGACAGTTCGCCCTTGGGACCCTTGACGGTCAGATCCGAGTCCGTGAGCGTCGCAGTGACGCCGCCGGGAACGGCGACCGGGAGTTTACCGATACGTGACATTGGTTCGCTCCCTTAGCTGACGTGACAGAGGATCTCGCCGCCCACATTGGACTCACGAGCAGTCGAATCCGACATCACGCCCTTGGGCGTGGAGAGGATTGCGATGCCGAGGCCATTCTGGACGAGCGGAAGATCCTTGACGCCGGAATAGACGCGGCGGCCCGGCTTGGAGATACGCTTGATCTCCGAAATCACCGAGTCACCTTCGAAATACTTCAGTTCGATCTCGAACTCTTTCAGGCCGGTCGGCATTTCAACTTCCGCATAATCGCGGATGTAGCCTTCCGACTTGAGGACGTCGAGCACGCGGCGGCGCAGGGCCGAGGCCGGCGTGTTGACGTTCCGCTTGTTGCGCATGAGCGCATTGCGGATACGGGTCAGCATATCGCCGAGAGGATCGTTCACAGACATGTCCTGGTCTCCTCTCTTACCAGCTCGACTTGACCATGCCCGGGATCATTCCCTGGCTGGCCAGATCACGCATCGCGATACGCGACATGCGGAACTTGCGATAGAATGCGCGCGGACGGCCGGTGATCTCACACCGGTTCCGGATACGCGTGACTGCAGAATTGCGCGGCAGTTCAGCCAGCTTCAGCTGAGCAGCAAAACGCTCCTCAACCGGCAATTCCTTGTTGCGAGCGATCGACTTGAGCTGTTCACGCTTGGCCGCATAACGCTTGGCCAGGCGAGCACGCTTCGTATTGCGCTCGATTGCGGAAGTTTTCGCCATTTAAGTCCTCCTGCGTGCAAAGCCCGAACGGCTTTGCTCTCCTGCTGCGTTAGTTCGTAAAGGGGAAATCGAACTCGGCCAGCAGGGCCTTCGCTTCCTCATCATTGTCGGCGGTGGTGCAGACAACGATATCCATACCCCGGATTTTCTCGACCTTGTCGTAGTCGATTTCCGGGAACACGATATGTTCCTTGAGACCCATCGCGTAATTGCCGCGACCATCGAAGCTCTTACCATTGAGCCCACGGAAGTCACGCACACGCGGCAGGGCGATCGTGATCAGGCGATCCAGGAATTCGTACATACGATCCTGGCGCAGGGTCACTTTCGCGCCGATCACCTGCTCCTCACGGAGCTTGAAGCCCGCGATGGACTTCTTGGCGACCGTCTTGACCGGCTTCTGGCCGGAAATGGCTTCGAGGTCTTCCAGGGCACCCTTGATCTTCTTGGAGTCCTGGGAGGCCTCACCAACACCCATATTGATCACGATCTTGTCGAGGCGCGGGATCTGCAGGTCGTTGGCATAACCGAATTTTTCCTTCATCGCCGCACGAATTGCTTCGTTGTACTTGGCGCGAAGACGCGGTGTGTAGGTGGCGGTATCAGACATCGATAACCTCGCCCGAGCTCTTGGCGACGCGCACTTTCTTGCCGTCTTCAGTCTTGAAGCCGACACGTGTCGCCTCGCCGGTTTTCGGATCAGCCACAGCCACGTTCGACACGTGGATGGAGGCTTCCTTTTCCTTGATACCGCCCTGGTCGGTCTGCGTCGCGCGGGTGTGGCGCTTAACCACATTCACGCCGGACACAATGACACGATCCTCGGTCGGCAGGACCTTGGTGACTTCGCCGGTCTTGCCCTTGTCACGGCCGGCGAGAATGACGACTTTGTCGCCCTTCTTGATCTTGGCAGCCATTACAGCACCTCCGGCGCCAGCGACACGATCTTCATGTGGTTCTTGCCACGCAGTTCGCGCGGAACCGGCCCGAAGATACGCGTGCCGAGCGGCTCGTTATTGTTGTTGATAATCACAGCCGCGTTGCCATCGAAGCGAATGACGGAACCGTCCTTGCGCTTGATGTCCTTGGCCACGCGAACGACGACGGCCTTGCGGACATCACCCTTCTTCACGCGACCACGCGGGATAGCTTCCTTGACCGAGACGACAATGATGTCGCCGACGTGGGCATAGCGACGCTTGGCACCGCCGAGCACCTTGATGCACTGCACACGGCGGGCGCCAGAATTGTCAGCCACGTCCAGATTGGTTTGCATCTGGATCATCGCAGATCCTCCTTAGGAAAGGATGGGTCTCCTTGTCGGGCCTAGGCCGCGACCGGGACCACCTCCCACCGCTTCAGTTTCGACTTGGGTGCACATTCCTGAATCTGGACCTGGTCACCCACCTTGAACGCATTGGCTTCGTCATGCGCGTGGTAACGCTTGGTGCGGCGGACCGTCTTGCGCAGCAGCGGGTGGAGGAAAGTCCGTTCCACACGCACCACGATGGTCTTGGCACCTTTGTCACTCACTACGACGCCTTGCAGGATACGCTTCGGCATCGCTAGCTCCCTTGCTCTACGTGCGATTTACGCTCGGTCTGGACCGTCTGGATACGCGCGATATCGCGGCGGATCTGGCCATAGCGAGCGGTGTTTTCCATCTGGCCGGAGGCCTGCTGGAACCGCAGCTTGAATTGTTCTTCCTTCAGCTTCAGGAGCGTGTCCTTCAGCTGATCTTCGGTCATGGCGCGAACGTCAACGGGTTTCATCGTTGTGTTCTCCCTATTCGCCCAAACGGGCGACGATTTTGGTCTTGACCGGCAGCTTTGCCGCGCCCAGCTCGAGAGCTTCGCGCGCAACATTTTCGGGAACACCGTCGATCTCGAACATGATGCGGCCAGGTTTGACCTTGCACGCCCAAAACTCGGGCGAGCCCTTACCTTTACCCATCCGGACTTCGGTCGGTTTCTTGGAAACCGGTACGTCCGGGAAGATGCGGATCCACACGCGACCTGCACGCTTCATGTGGCGAGTAATCGCCCGACGCGTGGCTTCGATCTGACGCGCGGTAACGCGTTCCGGCTGGAGCGCCTTGAGGCCGTAGGAGCCGAAGTTCAGCGTATAGCCACCCTTCGCAGCACCCTTGATACGGCCTTTGTGCGCCTTGCGGAATTTCGTGCGTTTCGGTTGCAGCATGGCTGATTTCCTTACGCGGCTTGGCGGCCCGAACGGGCGCGCTGCTCACCCGACTCCTGGAGACGACGCTCCTGGGCATTCGGGTCATGTTCCATGATCTCGCCTTTATAAATCCAGACCTTGATACCGATGATACCCATCGCGGTCTTGGCTTCGGCGGTTCCGTAATCGATGTCGGCGCGCAGCGTATGAAGCGGCACGGAGCCCTCATTATACTGCTCGGTACGGGCAATTTCCGCACCGCCGAGACGACCACCGCAGACGATCTTGCAGCCCTTGGCGCCCATGCGCATCGCCGACTGCATCGAGCGCTTCATTGCGCGGCGGAAAGCCACACGACGCTCGAGCTGCTGGGCGATGGACTCGGCGACCAGGGTCGCGTCGATTTCCGGCTTGCGCACTTCAACGAGGTTCAGGAAAACCTCGCCGTCGACCATTTTCGACAACTCCTTGCGGAGAGTCTCGATGTCCGAACCCTTCTTGCCGATCACCACACCCGGACGAGCCGTGTGGACGGTGACGCGGCACTTCTTGTGCGGGCGCTCGATGACGATCTTCGACACGCTGGCATTCTTCAGACGCTGCTTGAGCATCTTCCGGATCTTGATGTCCTCGTGGAGCAGCTTGGCGTATTCACCAGCGCCGGCATACCAACGGGACTCCCAGGTGCGGTTGACGCCGAGGCGCAGACCGATCGGATTGACTTTCTGACCCATCAGGCGGCCTCCTCGACTTCGCGCACCACGATGGTGAGCTCGGAAAACGGCTTCAGGATTTTGGCGCCGCGACCGCGTGCCCGAGCCCGAAAGCGTTTCATGACCAGGTTCTTGCCGACAAAGGCTTCCGACACGACAAGGCTGTCGATGTCGAGGCCGTGATTATTCTCGGCATTGGCAATCGCGGACTCGAGGGTCTTCTTGACTTCCTTGGAGATCCGCTTGCGCGAAAATTCCAGATCGGCCAGGGCACGCTCGACCTTTTTGCCGCGGATGAGCGCAGCAACAAGGTTCAGCTTTTGCGGGCTGGTGCGGATCATCCGCAGCTTGGCGCGCGCTTCATTGTCAGCGACGCGACGGGGATTGGCAGACTGTCCCATCGCTTATCTCCGCTTGGCTTTTTTATCCGCAGCGTGACCGTAATAGGTCCGCGACGGGGCGAATTCACCGAGCTTGTGGCCGACCATGTCTTCGGTCACGAGCACAGGCACGAACTTGTTGCCGTTGTGAACCTGGAAGGTCAGGCCCACGAATTGCGGCATGATGGTAGAACGGCGCGACCAGGTCTTGATCGCTTGCTTGCGTCCGCCCTCGTGCGACTTTTCCGCTTTTTTCAGCAGATAGCCGTCGACGAACGGACCTTTCCAGACAGAGCGAGGCATCGTCTGCTCCCTATCGCTTCTTGCGCTCGTGGCGCGAGCGGATGATGAACTTGTCGGTCGACTTGTTCTTGCGCGTCTTGGCACCCTTGGTCGGCTTGCCCCACGGGGTCACCGGATGGCGACCACCAGAGGTGCGGCCTTCACCACCACCATGCGGGTGGTCGACCGGGTTCATGACAACGCCGCGAACAGACGGACGCTTGCCGAGATGGCGATTGCGACCGGCCTTGCCGAGGTTGATGTTGAGGTGGTCCGGGTTGGAAACCGCACCGACCGTCGCCATGCACTTGTCCGAGACCATGCGCAGTTCGCCAGATGCCAGACGGATCTGGGCGTAGCCGGCATCGCGGCCGACCAGCTGCACATAGGCACCGGCGGAACGAGCGATCTGACCACCCTTCTCCGGCTTCATCTCGACATTGTGAAGGATCGTACCAACCGGCACGGCCTTCAGCGGCATGGCATTGCCCGGCTTCACATCGGCCTTGGCAGACGCGATTACCGTGTCGCCTTCGGAAAGGCGCTGCGGAGCCAGGATATAGGCCTTTTCGCCGTCCTCATACTTGATGAGGGCGATGAAAGCCGTCCGGTTCGGATCATATTCCAGGCGCTCGACGGTCGCGGGCATGTCCCACTTGCGACGCTTGAAATCGACCAGGCGATAAAGACGCTTCGCGCCACCGCCACGCCGGCGGGCCGTGATGCGACCCATATTATTGCGCCCACCGCTCTTGGTGAGGCCTTCGACCAGTGTTTTCTCAGGGCGTCCCTTGTGCAGGGCGGAACGATCCACCAGCACGAGGGCACGGCGGCCCGGAGAGGTCGGTTTGAATGTTTTCAACGCCATCTTACAGACCCGTCGTCACGTCGATCGAGTGACCCTCTTCGAGAGTCACGACCGCTTTCTTCTGGTCATTGCGGCGACCGGGCACACCCCGGAAGCGCTTGGTCTTTCCGTGAACCTTGGTGGTGTTCACAGCCGTCACCTTCACCTTGAAGAGCTTCTCGACCGCATCAGCGATCTCGGCCTTATTGGCGGAGAGCGGCACGAAGAAGACCACCTTGTTCTCTTCCGAGAGCAGGGTCGACTTTTCGGTGATCACCGGGCTCAGGATCGTGTCGTAATGGTGCGCAGCAGCCGACATCTTATGCCTCCTTCGCGCTGAGGCGGGCGTGGATCTGTTCCACGGCAGCCTTCGTCAGCACCAGGGTGTCGCGACGCAGCACGTCATAGACGTTGAGACCCTGGGCGGGCAGCACGTCAATGCACGGCAGGTTGCGAGCCGCCTTGGCAAAATTCTCGTTTACTTCGGCGCCCGAGATGACCAGGGCATTGGAAATGCCCAGACCTTCAAAGGACGTGCGAAGCGCCTTGGTCTGCGGGGCGTCGAGTGCAGCATCGTCGATGACGATGAGCGACTTGGCGCCGAGCTTGGCCGACAGCGCATGGCGCAGGCCAAGCGCGCGGACCTTCTTGGGAAGCTCGTGAGCATGGCTGCGGACGCGCGGACCGTGTGCCTTGCCGCCGCCAACGAATTGCGGAGCGGACCGGGCACCGTGACGGGCCCCGCCGCCGCCTTTCTGGCGACCGAACTTCTTCTTCGTGCGGGCAATCTCGGAGCGGCCGAGCGTTTTGTGCGTGCCTTGCTGGCGGGCTGCCAGCTGCCACTTCACAACGCGCTGCAGGAGGTCGGAGCGCACCTCTTCAATGCCGAAGACGGCATCGTCGAGATCGATGGCACCGGCGTCCTTCGCCGCGAGGGTTTTGACCTCGATCTTCATGCTTGCGTTCCTTCTTCACCGTCAGCCGCAGCTTCCGGGGCCGCGTTGTCGGCGTCAGCCGGAGCAGCCTCATTCCCAACCACTTCGGTCGGCGCCGGCGCGTTCAGCTCGTCCAGCGTACGGAACTTGCCCGGAACCGGGAGTTCAGCATCGCCATGACCCTTGACCGCGTCGCGAAGCTCGACCCAGCCGCCGGCTGATCCGGGAACGGCGCCCTTGACCAGGACAATACCGCGCTCGACGTCAACACGAACGACTTCGATATTCTGCGTGGTCACGCGGACAGCGCCCATGTGACCGGCCATTTTCTTGCCCTTGAAGACCTTGCCCGGATCCTGACACTGACCGGTCGAACCATGCGAACGGTGCGAGATTGACACACCGTGCGTGGCTCGAAGGCCGCCAAAACCGTGGCGCTTCATGGCCCCTGCAAAACCCTTACCGATCGAGATGCCGGCAACATCCACTTTCTGCCCGGGGACGAAATGGTCCGCGGTCAGCTCGGAGCCGACTTCAATCAGCGCGTCTTCGGCGACGCGGAATTCGACCATCTTGCGCTTGGGCGCAACCTTGGCCTTGGCGAAGTGACCGCGCAGCGCCTTCGGCGTCCGCTTGGCCTTGGCTTCCCCGGCACCCAGCTGGAGCGCCACATAGCCGTCCCGGTCAGCGGTCTTGTGAGACACGACCTGGACGTTGTCCATGTGAAGCACTGTGCAGGGCACGTGCGAGCCGTCTTCGGCGAAAATACGCGTCATGCCCAGCTTGCGGGCGATCACGCCTGTTCTGCGATCTTCCTGGCGCATAATCCTACGCTCCCAGCTTGATCTCGACGTCCACACCGGCCGACAGGTCGAGCTTCATCAGCGCGTCCACGGTTTGCGGGGTGGGGTCGACAATGTCGAGAAGGCGCTTGTGCGTCCGGATTTCGAACTGCTCGCGCGACTTCTTGTCGATGTGCGGCGAGCGCAGCACCGTGAATTTCTCGATGCGCGTCGGCAGCGGAATCGGGCCACGGACGTTGGCGCCCGTGCGCTTGGCTGTCGAAACGATCTCCCGGGTGGAATTATCCAGAACCCGGTGATCGAACGCCTTAAGGCGAATGCGGATGTTTTGACGTTCCATCAAACCGATCCCGTTTCTTAACTTTCAAAAAGAGCAAACCGGGGCGGCAGGTTCAGCCACCGCCCCGATCGGATTGCGTAGTCTATTCGATGATCTTTGACACGACGCCGGCGCCGACAGTGCGGCC
>Ga0189274_100099_pt1 | contig 95008 bp, 98 predicted proteins | sample N5B1minimetaG_FD_130323 | JGI IMG/M metagenome (GOLD analysis project Ga0189274, IMG submission 130323) | Marine microbial communities from the Costa Rica Dome - N5 B1 mini metaG | ecosystem: Environmental > Aquatic > Marine > Oceanic > Photic zone | place: Costa Rica: the Eastern Pacific...
GTGTGGGGCGGGAATTTTCACAAAACTTATCCTCCCCCCTCTGCCCCCACGCCATAATGCCTGTGGTTTTCGGGACGGGAGGCGCGAGCTCAGTCACTTGTGCCCGGAAGCGAGCGGAGCCTGTCCGGGCGGTGGTGTGACAGCCATTGGCGCTGGCAGGGCGTGCGACCAGGTCGCGGGGCACTAAACGACCGACCCCATCTACCTGGCGTGTTGGAATCGGGGTGGAGACAGCCCGGGAAATCTCCGCGGACGGGATGTCGGCGATGTCACGTTATTCAAATCAAACCGGTTGACGGCATTGGCCGACATCCCGTTCCCCTCTCATCCCTCCGGCGCTTGACGCGTGCGGAGCCAGGCGTGTGTCGCAATCAAAAAAAGCCCCGAAGCAGGTGCTCCGGGGCTCTTCTTCAATCGCGGCAAGGACGCCTATTCCGCGTCGAGCGGGTCGACATCATCCATCAGCTTTTGCGTCAGGAAGGTGTAGAGCAGCGCATCGCGGCGGGCCAACTCCTCGAGATTGGCGGCGGCGGAGTGACCCCCGGCCGTGTTCTCGTAATAGAGATAATCATGGCCCAGCTCTTCCAGGAGGTGCGCCATCTTGCGGGCATGGCCCGGATGGACACGGTCATCCTTGGTCGAGGTGTAGAGGTAGATTTCCGGATAGTCGCCGTTCGCATCCACATTGTGGTAGGGCGAGATCGAGCGCAGGAAACCGCCCTCGTCCGGGTCTTCCGGATTGCCGTACTCACCCATCCAGGACGCACCGGCCAGAAGGGTGTGGTAGCGCAGCATGTCGAGCAGCGGCACGGCCGAGACGACCGCATTCCACAGGTCCGGACGCTGGGTGTACATGACACCGGTCAGCAATCCGCCATTGGAGCCGCCATACACACCCAGATGGCGCGGGCTGGTAATGCTGCGTGTCGACAGGTCCTCGGCCACGGCGATCAAATCGTCATAGATGCGCTGACGATCCATTTTCAGACCGGCCTGGTGCCAGGCCGGACCGAATTCCCCACCGCCACGGATATTGGCCACCACATAGGCGCCGCCATTTTCCAGCCAGAGCTGACCGCGAGAACCGGAATAGCTCGGGCGGATGGAGACCTGGAAACCGCCATAGGCGTAGAGCAGGGTCGGCGTCGTGCCATCCATCACCGTGTCTTCGTGACGGACCACGAAATACGGGACCATGGTGCCGTCCGTCGACTCGGCTTCAAGCTGTTCGACGATCAGGCCTTCGGCATCGAACTGGGCCGGGATCGACTTGATCTCTTCAACGGTCAGCTCGGCCGCATCGACCATGAAATAGCTGTCCGGCGTCAGGAAGCCTTCGGCATTCATGAAGGCAACGTCGTGGTGCGAATTGGTCGAACCGAGGCTGATCGTCATATTGGCCGGGACCGGCACGGTCTCGGACGTCCACTGGCCATCGGCATAGTGGAAGGCTTCGAGGCCGCCGACGACATTCTCGTCAATCGCCACCAGGAAGGCCGATGCGGTGGAGCCCATACCGCCCATGGACTGGCGCGGGCCAGGCACGAAGACCGTCTTGACCGGCGGCAATTCACCACTGGCCGCGAAGTCCGCCATGGTGAAGGAGAGCAGCGCGCCCTGCGGGAAGGTTTCGCCCCCCTCGACCGGGGTCCATTCCTCTTCGATCGTGAAGAGCAGCTCGCCCTGGTAGATGTCCTGGATGGAGGACTTGCTCGGCAGTGGCAGCTGAACGGGATCGGCATCGGCCGGCAGATACCACCAGGTCGTGTCGTAGAAAGTGTCGGCTTCCGAGGCCATCATGTAGACACTGCCGTCATGGTCTTCGACCCGGAAGGAGAAGAGGCCGACATCATCGGCATCGCCGCGCACGACTTCGGTCGCATCGGCGAGATCGGTGCCGCGCTCCCAGCGATAGGCGACCGACGGATAGCCCGAACTGGTCGTGTCTTCCGGGCTGGTGGCCAGGCCGACCATCACGGTGTTTTCGTCGATCCAGCTGACGCCACCCTTGGCTTCCGGGGTTTCGAACCCGCCCTCGACAAAGGCGCGCTCGGAGATCGAGAATTCACGCCGGATGGCTGCGTCGGAGCCGCCATCGGACAAGGTCAGGATGCAGCGGTCATAGTCGGGCGCCAGGCAGTTCGATCCGCGCCAGACCCAATTGCGGTCCTCGGCTTCGGACAGGGCGTCGAGATCAAGCACGACATCCCATTCCGGATCATCCGTGAGATAGCTTTCCAGCGTAGTGCGGCGCCACAGGCCATGCGTCTGTTCGGCGTCCTGCCAGAAATTCCAGATATAGCCGCCTGAATAGGAACCGTAGGGAATCCGGTCATTGGACTGGTAGATGGCCAGCGCCTGATCATAGAGCGACTGGTAGCGCTCATCGCCCTGAAGGCGATCAAAGGTGCGGTCATTTTGACCCTCGACCCATTCCAGGGCGCGCTCGCCCTCGACTTCTTCAAGCCAGACCCGCGGGTCATTATTGGGATCAATCTCGACGATCTGGCGCTCGGCCGGCGCGTCCGGTGTTGTGGAGGCCACGTCTTCGCCCTCATCGCTGGCGGGCTGGCTGCAGGCCGCGAGGATGGCGGCGCTGGCGGTGACCGCCCAGATACTCCGATAAACTCTCATCAGTCTCTTCCCCTCTGATGTTTCCGACGCAATTAACACCGGAGCGGTAGTGGACGTAAAGGGATGGGGGCGGTATCGGAGCCATTATGGATGCACGTTTGATGAATGGCGCCGGCAATCGGTTCATCCTTGCCGATCTGCGCGGGCGGGCCGCCCCCTTCAATCCTTCCCGCGACGCGGTGAGAGCGATGGCGCACGACCATCATTTCGATCAACTCCTCGTGCTTGAGGACAGCGACAGCGCCGACGCCTTCATGCGGATCTGGAATGCCGATGGTGATGAGGTCGGAGCCTGCGGCAACGGAACCCGCGCGGCCGCCTGGGCCATGATGCAGCAAACCGGCGCCAGCGCTGCAAGCCTGGGCACTGCAGGCGGCCTCCTTCACGCCAGCGACGCTGGCCCGATGACGGTCAGTGTCGATATGGGCGCCCCGCGTCTCGACTGGCAGGACATTCCGCTGGCCCGTCCTATGGATACGGTTCGGCTCGACTATGCCTGCGAGGCCGACGGATTGCGCATCGAGGCGCCCGGCGCCGTTTCCATGGGCAATCCGCACGCCGTCTTCTTTATCCGGGATGTCGAAGCCCTGCCCGTGGCGCGCTTGGGCCGCGAGGTGGAGCTGGACCCGCTCTTCCCGGAACGCGTCAATGCCGGCTTCGCACAAATTCTTGATGCCCGACACATCCGCTTGCGGGTCTGGGAGCGCGGCGCCGGGATCACCGCAGCCTGCGGCACCGGGGCCTGCGCCGCGCTGGTGGCCGCCCATCGCCGGGGTCTGGCCGAACGCAAGGCGTCGGTCATGGCCGATGGTGGCGAGCTGTTCGTGGAATGGCGGGAGGACGACGACCATGTCATCCTCACGGGTCCGGTCGAGGATGAGGGTCCCGTCACCCTCCATCTGGACTAGACCCGACAGGGCCATGCACACAGGTGTGAGTTTCGCGGTTGGCAAAACCTCATATTATCCCTGAACTGGTCGCAAAGGGGCCGCGTTTCGGGGGGAAACACTCAACATGACATTCAAGGCAATCACGCTCGCCGCCATTCTGACCAGTCTGGCAACCGGATCCGCGCCCGCCCAGGACACCGAAGCCGAGGCGCCAACGCCGCAATCCATCGCGCTGGAAATGTTCGCCGAAGCAAGCAATTCCCTGCGCGCCGGCGATACCGAAACCGCCCGCCGCCTGATGCTCGCAGCGCTCGACATCAAACCGGCTCACCCCGCCGTCCTGCGCGCCCTTGTGACTATCGCCACCCGCGCCGAACGCGCCGATGATGCCTTCACGGCGCTCGACTGGACGGTCGAGGCCGGGCTGACCTTCGAACCCGCGGACGAAACGCTGAACCTGCTGGAGGCCGCCGACACGGACCGGCTTTCCACGATCATGGCAGCGCTTGCGGCGAACGGAGAGCCGGTTGGTGCGGGCGAGGTTGTTGCCCGTATCGATCGCCCGGATGCACTGATTGAAGGCGTGGCGGTGGATATCGAAACAGACCGCATCTTTGTCTCTTCCGTCGCCGCGCGCGAAATCCTGCTGCTGGAGCCCTTTGCTCGCGACGAGCCGGTGGTTTTCGCGGATCGCGATGACGGATTATGGTCTGTCTTCGGCCTCTTTGTGGATGATCGGACCCGCATGCTCTGGGCCGCGTCAGGCACAGTGCCGCAGACTCCGCTCGAAGCGGGAGAGGCAGACGGCACGGCCCTGTTCGCCTTCGACATGATCACCGGCGATCTCCACCGCCGCTACACGATTGACGGTGCGGTCCAGATGGCTGACTTCGTGGTTCGCGACGGCAGCGCCTATATCTCCGACAGCCAGGCGCCGCGTGTCTATCGGCTCGATAATGTATCCGGCGAACTGGAAGTGCTGGCAGAGGACCCGCGCTTCGTCAGTCTGCAGGGTGTCGCCCTGGCGCGTGGCGCCCTTTATGTCGCTGATTACTCGCTGGGCATTTGGCGGATCGACCTGATGGATGGCAGTGCCAGCCTGGTGCGCGCCTCCGATATCAGCCTGATCGGCATTGACGGACTTCGACAGACCCGCGTCGGGCGGCTGATTGCCGTGCGCAACGGGGCGCGACCCCACCAGGTGATGGCGATTGACCTCGACCCGACCGGCCGCGAGGTGGCGAATGTCGAGGTCCTGTTGCGTGGTCACCCTTCCATGCAAGGCAATACCGAGCCGACATTGGTCGATCTGGCCGATGGCCGGGCCTGGGTCGTTAGCAATGCCGCCTGGCCGCTCTTTCCCGCGGATGGCGCCGTGTCGGAGGAAGCGCGGCCGGCCACGGCGATTGTCGAGCTGGATCTGCGCTGATCCGGCTCAGCCGGTTTCACCAAGACTCAGCCCAACGCCACAGGCCTGGCGGATGACGATATCTGCCGCGCGTGCCCTCTGCTCCAGATGCGCCAATTCTTCCGCCGTAAAGCGTTCGTGCAATGGCTCCGGCCCCGCCAAGGCCGGATCCTGGCTGATACGGCCGAGATCGGGCATCGCCGTGCCCAACACGCTGAGCTGCTCATGGCTGAAACGGGAATTGGCCTCGCGGGAGATACAGGCACAGGTCGCTGTGTCGACACCTGCCCTCTCACAAGCCTGCTGAACCGGAGCTTCATCGGCATGGTCGAGCGCGCGTGCGCTGCCGGTCCAGAGAGACAGGCTCAACATGGCCAGCGGAATATAACGATTTCGCTGTATCATCACCGGTCCCCCCAATCCCCCAATCACGTAATCAGGCGTTTGACGCCCGTCCGCACGCGCCTATGCTCACACGTAGAGAGTCCGTCCCTTCGAAGCGAGCGTGACGAGTCATATTGAATGAGGCGAGGGACCGCCAGCCTTAAAAGGAGCCCGACATGAGGCGCGTTTTGATCACTTTGGCCGGCCTGGCCGTACTGGGCGGCTGCGCAACCCCGACGCCCTATCAGGCCGCGGACGAAAGCGGGCGCGGTTTTGCGGAGACCCGTATCGAGAGCAACCGGTACCGGATTTCTTTCGAGGGTAATTCGCTGACTGATCGCGAGACCGTGGAAACCTATCTTCTTTACCGCGCCGCCGAACTGACGGTCGAAAACGGCTATGACTATTTCACCGTCGTCAATCGGGCGACGGACGAGGATACCCGCGTCATGGCGTCCGGCATTGGCCGCTCGCCCTATACAGGTTTCTCGGTTCAATACGCCTATTTCCACCCCCGCTGGGGCTGGCGCGGATGGCATGATCCGTTCTGGGATGATGTCAGCTATCGCGAAAGCACCCGTTATGAAGCGAGCGCCGAGATCTATCTCGGTCGCGGCACCAAGCCGGACGACCCCAGCGCTTTCGGCGCGCGCGATGTCATGTCCAATCTGGGCGAACAGATCGTCCGGCCGACCAGCGACTGATACGCCAAACGACACACTGTTCTGACGGGGCCGGCGGCAATCGCGGGCCCCGTTTTCGTTCCGGTTTGCATCCCGTCACCCAAGATGCCGGATTGTCACGGTGCGCGGCGAAGCGTCGCGACCGGGCTCGAGCGCTTACACTTGTGCTTGACACTCATTCTCGGTCGCAATAGCGGGATAGTGATTTTCATTCTCATGCCCGGGCCAGCCAATGTTCAGTAAAGTATCCCTTCTGCTCACCACCGTACTCACCGTCAGCCTCGGGGCCGGCCACGCCGCCGCCCAGGAGGAGGATGCCGACGTTATCGAGATCAATGGTCGCTACCTGTCTCTCGATCAGCTGAACTCGGTCAAGACACCGACCCCGGTCATCGACGTGCCGCAAAGCCTGTCGATCATCACCGACGCACAGATTGCCGAGCAGGGCTTCGTCAATTTTGGCGACATCCTGCGCTACACGCCGGGCCTGTCGATCAGCCAGGGCGAGGGGCATCGTGACGCGATCAATATCCGCGGCAACCAGTCCACAGCCGACTTCTTCCTCAATGGCATTCGCGACGACGTCCAGTATTACCGCCCGCTCTACAATCTGGAGCAGGTCGAGATCCTGCGCGGCTCCAACGCTCTGCTCTTCGGTCGTGGCGGCGGTGGCGGTGTGGTCAATCGCGTCACGAAATCACCTGTGATCGGTGAAGCGTTTCAGGGCTATAGCGCCGCCATTGATACCTTTGGCGCCGGCCAACTCACGGCCGACATCAATCTGGATACCGGCGACCAGACAGGCCTTCGCCTGAACGCCTTTGTCGAGGAGATGGCCAATCACCGCGACGCCTTCGCCGGCAACCGCTACGGCATCAACCCGACCGCCCAGATCGCGCTGGGCAATGAGACGACGCTGACCGCCTTCTACGAGTATCTTGATGACGACCGCGTCGTGGACCGCGGCGTCCCGTCCATCGCCGTTCCGGGCGCTCCGGGGCGTCCGCTGGAGGGTTATGACAACACCTTCTTCGGCTCGCGCGACCGCAACCGGACAACGCTCCAGGCCCATACCTTCCGCGTCCGGGTGGATCACGAGTTCACTGATCAGCTGCGCGGCAATGTCACCGCCCAGTATGCCGATTACGACAAGGCCTATCAGAACATCTATGCGGCCGGTTTTGACCCGACGGTGACGCCGAGCCAGGTCACGCTTGACGGCTATCGTGACACGACGGCGCGGACCAATCTCATCGTCCAGGGCAATCTGGTCGGCGAGTTCCAGACCGGATCGATCGGGCATACGCTTCTGGTCGGTGGCGAGTTCGGGGACCAGGACACCGACAATGCCCGCACCGACAATCTCTTTGTCGCCAGCAATGACGACCAGATCACGATTGACTTCACCGATCCGCTCATCATTCCGGACTTCGACTTCGTGACCCCGGCGCGCGACCGCAGCTCGAGCGTCCAGTTCACCTCATTCTACATCCAGGATCAGATCGATCTGACCGACACGCTGAAAGTCATGGTCGGGGCCCGCTTCGACCGCTTCGATGTGTCCGTCCTCGACCGCCAGGCAATCTCGGCGACCGATAATGGCCGCCGCGGCCGGGTCGATGAAGAGCTCTCTCCGCGCTTCGGGCTGATCTACAAGCCGGCTGAAAACATTTCCGTCTACGCCAGCTATTCGGAAACCTTCCTGCCCAGCGCCGGCGATCAATTCCTGACGCTGAGCACGACGACCGAAGATATCCAGCCGCAGACTTTCGAGAACCGCGAGATCGGCGCCAAGTGGGACATCAATGCCGATCTGAGCTTTACCGCAGCCATCTTCCGGCTTGAACGCGGCCAGTTCACCACGGTCGACCCGGACGATCCGTCGATCGTGACCACGGTCGCGGGCAGCACGACCGAGGGCTTCGAGCTCCAGCTGGTCGGCGAAATCACCGACGCCTGGAGCCTCAATGCCGGCTACAGCTATCTCGACGGTGTCGTGGAAGGCGGCGGCTTTGACGGCAATTCCACCCGCCAGACGCCCGAACACATGCTGTCGTTGTGGAACCGCTATCAGATCGATGGCGAACTGGCCGTCGCACTCGGGGCCACCTATCAGGACGCCTCCTTCGTGCTCGAGAATAATGGCGTCGAGCTGCCGGGCTACACCCGCTTCGATGCCGCGGTCTTCTATGATCTCAGCGAAGCAACGCGCCTCCAGCTCAATGTCGAGAATCTGTTCGACACGGACTACTTCCCGGATGCGCATTCGAATTCGAACATTTCGACCGGCGAGCCGCTCAATGCGCGCCTGTCGATCAGTCACGAATTCTGATCGACGACCGGGTCGGAACCGATCGCAAAAAAGGCCGGAGCGTCAGCTCCGGCCTTTCCTGTATCGGGTCGGCGTCGACGCCTATTTCGGGGGCATGCGCGCGCCGGCATCCAGTCGGACGCATTCGGCGTTGATGTAATCGGAATGAACCATGAAGGCGACAAGATCCGCATATTCTTCCGGCGTGCCGAAGCGCTGCGGGAATTGCAGGTGCGAGGCCAGCGAGACTTTCACTTCCGGCGGCATCTGCTGGTAGATCGGCGTCTCGAAGAAGCCTGGCAGGATGGTATTGACGCGAATGCCTTCCTTGGCGAGATCGCGCGCCATCGGCAGCGTCATGCCGTAGATGCCACCTTTGGAGGCGGCGTAGGCGACCTGGCCGATCTGCCCATCCTGGGCCGCAACCGAGGCCGTATTGACGATCACGCCGCGACCGGAGCCATCGACCGGATCGAGCGACATCATGCCGGCGGCTGATTTCGAGGCGCACAGGAAAGAGCCGATCAAGTTGACGCCGATGACCGTCTGGAAGCCCTTGGCGGAATGCGCGGAAATCTCGCCGGAAGAGGAGGAGCGGCGGGCTGTTTTCTCGGCCCAGCCGATCCCGGCGCAATTGACGAAGACACGTTCCTGGCCATGGGCGTCGCGGGCCTTGGCCAGACCGGCATCGACGCTGGCTTCGTCGGCCACATTGACCTGGCAGAACACGCCGCCAATCTCCTTGGCGACCGCTTCGCCCTTCTCGGCATTCATGTCGAAAATGGCCACTTTCGCGCCTTCGGCGGCGAGGCGGCGGGCTGTACCTTCGCCGAGACCGGAAGCACCGCCCGTGACAATGGCGGCAATGGATGAGTCGAGTTTCATGAGACACTCCCCTTTATCGATGCCAGCGACATAGCGTGACGACCGGCAAAAGAAAATCCGCCACGGCGGCTGGCCTGCTGTGGAAATCCGGCTTGGGGGCTTGATGCGAGCGGTGCTAGAGCAATCGAACGCCTTTGAAACCGACACGGGATTGACGATATGAGCGGACGTTACGCCCTGGTGCTGCATGGTGGTGCCGGAACCCTGGCTGATCGCGATTACGCCAAGGAAATCGAGCATATGCGCGGCCTCGCCGAGGCAGCAAAAGCGCGCCTGGCCATCGGCGCAAATGCCCTCGATATCGTCCAGGATATTGTCCGCGAACTGGAAGCTTCCGGCCTTTATGTCGCCGGCAAGGGTGCGTCGCCCAACAAGGCCGGTCGCTATGAGCTGGATGCCGCCATCATGGACGGCGCCACGCAGCGGGCCGGATCCGTCGCCTCGCTCACCGGCTTCACCAGTCCGGTCTCCGCCGCCCGCGCAATCATGGAGACCACGCCCCATGTCATGCTGGCCGGTCGCGGCGCCGAACGTTTTTGCGGCGAGGCGGAGCTGGAGCGCGTCGAAAGCGTGAATGACTACTATACACCTGCCGCCGCGCCGGATGACCGCGCCATCGCGACCGGGACGGTGGGCTGTGTGGCGCTTGACATGGAAGGTCGCCTCGCCGCGGCGACCTCAACCGGCGGGACGCTGAACAAGATGGAAGGCCGGGTCGGCGACAGCCCGATCATCGGATCGGGCTGCTGGGCTGACGGCCATGTCGCCGTTTCCTGCACGGGTCAGGGTGAGTTTTTCCTGCGCACCGCGACGGCCAAGGATGTCTCCGCCCGCATGCGCTATGGCCATCAATCCCTCGCCGATGCCGCTGCCGGCGCGCTCGCTGATGTTGGTGCCCTCGAAGGCGAGGGCGGCATCATCGCGGTCGACCGCGATGGCAACCTGGCCGCACCCTTCAATTCGCCGGGCATGAAACAGGCCATGGTCCACCCGGACGGCCGCATCACCGCCGGCGTGCGCTGACCATGTCGATCAAGCGGGGATATTTCGGGGTTGGCGCGGAAGGTATTTCCAAGCCGATGAATCTGGGTGCCATCCTGCGCACCGCGCACGCCTTTGGCGGCAGTTTTGCCTTTACCGTGGATGCCAGCCACCTGGTGCGCGACGTCAATCGGGCCGACACGGCCAAATCGGTCGACCACGTTCCCTATTACGAATGGGACGGTGTTGAGGGCATGGCGCTGCCGTCCAATTGCCAATTGGTCGGAATCGAATTGACCGATGACGCGGTCGAGCTGCCAAGCTTCCGTCACCCGCTGTGTGCGGCCTATGTTTTCGGCCGGGAGCGCGGCTCCCTGTCGGAGGAGATGCAGGCCAAATGCGCCCATATCGTCAAGATCCCGACCAAGTTTTGCGTCAATGTCTCGGTCGCCTGCGCGATAACGCTCTATGACCGCCAGATCAATTTCGGCGGCTTCGCCGAGCGTCCGCTCATGCCGGGCGGGCCGACGCTGGAAAGCCTGGCCGATGCGACGAAAAAATTCGGTATCCACCGGTGAAATCGGGGTCGGTCGAGCGATCTTAGGCCGGGATTAACCCTGCCATCATACCGCCATAGGCATGCCCTAGACGGCATTCCGCAAGCGTCTCCATGAGGATGATCACCGTGTTGTTACGATCTGCCTGCCTCGCCTTCAGCCTCGCCACACTCACGACCGCCGGGGCGCAGGCCCAGGATGACCCGCAATTTCGCGGCGAGTACAGCGATTGGCGTGTATTCACGCGCAATACCGAGGCCGGCTATTCCTGCTACGCGCTCAGCCGACCGACAGACAGTTCGCCGCGCGCCCATGAGCACGGCAATGTCTATTTCCTGGTCGCCAGCTGGCGATCGGGGGCGGTCGAGGACCAACCCTCGCTCCTGGTCGGCTATGATCTGCGCCCGACCAGCCCGCCGCAGGTCCGGGTCGGCTCCGACCGCTTTGACATGTTCGCCGATGGCCAGGAAGGCTTCCTCGACGATCTGGATGAAGAGGACGAGCTGGTCCGCGCCATGCGTCGCGGGTCGGCCATGCGGGTCTCCGCGACCACACTCGATGGCGTGTCGACGTCGTATGAGTTCTCATTGTCCGGGGTGACGGCCGCCTTGCAGCGCGTTGAAGCCCTCTGCAACTAGCCCGGGCCCCCTGATCGCGATTCGGAATTGCCGCGCTTTTGTGATAGAGCGCGCGGCTTCGTTTGAATTGAGCTAGTCTGGCGACCATGAACCACGCCCTGAACATTGATGCCCGCAACGCCAATGCCCCGCGCATTGACGAGACCACGCCACGCGCCCTGCCCTCGCTGGCGGGCCTGACGCGCGAGCAATTGCGGGAGGTCGCGATTGATTGCGGCGTGGACGAGAAGAAGGCGAAGATGCGCGCCGAACAGCTGTGGCGCTGGATCTATCATTACGGCGTGACCTCCTTCGACGAGATGACCAATATCTCCAAGGACCTGCGCGCCGTCATCGCGGAGAAATATGCGCTGCACCGGCCCAAGCTGATTGATCGCCAGGTCTCCGTCGACGGCACCCGCAAATACCTCATCGAACTGGCGCCGGGCGTCGAGTGCGAGACAGTCTTCATCCCCGATGTCGCCCGCTCGGGCGCCCTGTGCGTGTCGAGCCAGGTCGGCTGCACGTTGAACTGCACTTTCTGTCATACCGGCACCCAGGCGCTGGTGCGCAATCTGACGGCGGCCGAGATTGTCGCCCAGGTCATGATTGCGCGCGATGATCTGGACGAGTGGCCGACCTCGAACGAGAACCGGAAGATCACCAATATCGTCTTCATGGGGATGGGCGAGCCACTCTATAACCTCGACCATGTCGCAACCGCGATCGACATCATCTCGGACGGGGAGGGCATTGCCATTTCCCGCCGACGGACGACGGTGTCGACCTCCGGCGTGGTGCCGAAGATCAAGGAACTCGGCGACCTCACCGGCGCCATGCTGGCGATCTCGCTGCACGCGACCAATGATCCGCTGCGTGACGAGCTCGTGCCACTGAACAAGAAGTACCCGCTCAAGGAGTTGATGGAGGCGATCCGCGCCTATCCGGGCCTGGGCAATTCCAAGCGCGTGACCTTCGAATATGTGATGCTCAAGGGCGTCAATGACAGCCTCGCCGAAGCCAAGGCGCTGGTGAAACTGCTCAAGGGCGTGCCCGCCAAGATCAATCTCATCCCCTTCAATCCCTGGCCGAACAGCCCGTATGAATGCTCGGACTGGGACCAGATCGAAGCCTTCGCGGACGTGGTCAACAAGGCCGGCTATGCCTCACCGATCCGCACCCCGCGCGGCCGCGACATCTTTGCGGCCTGTGGCCAGCTGCGCTCGGAAAGCCAGAAGGTGAAAGCCAGCGTGCTGCGCAAGCAGCGCCTGGAAGCGGAAACCGCCTCACAGCCGGATACATCCGGAGCGATTTGAGCCGCTTGCCGATAAGACATTTTCCCGAAAGTCTCTCGTAGGCTGATACCCTGCAGATTCGCCCCGCACATGGGGGAAATGATCGTGACAAGACTCCTTATCGTATTCCTTGCGTTGATTGGCCTTGCGGCCTGTCAGGCACCACAGGACCGCGCTTACGCCATTCTCGCCGAAGCGGCGGAGCGCGGGGATATTTCGGGCGCGCAAAGCCTCAGAGTCGGTGACGATGAACCCGTACGCCTTCTTGCCGAGGGCGTGGACGAGGCCAGCCGGTTCCGGCTGGCTTCCTTGTCCAAAATCTTCACCCAGATAGCGCTTCTTCGACTGGCCGACCAGGGCGAGCTCAATCTGGACCAATCTCTGTCCAGCCTGCGGCCGGGGCTCACGGCTGACTGGGCCGAGGTCGTTTCTGTGCGCCAGCTCCTGAACTTCAGTTCCGGCCTGCCCCGCGACCTCGATGATGAGACAGGCGGCGTCCGGTTCGACGCTACGGGTCATGCGCTCGCCTTCATGGACGCCCAGGGTCATCTGGCGCCCGACTACACGCCTGGCACCCGGACACGCTATTCCAATCTCGGCTACATGCACCTTGGCGCTGTGATCGAAGCGGTAACTGGTCAGACTTACGCCGACGCCATAGACGCGCTTGTCATCCGACCGGCAAGTCTCGTTGATACGGGCTTTGGCGTCGATCATCTCGGTCAGGGCAGACATTTGAACGGTTATGAGGGCGACCCGCTCGTCCTTGTCTCCGATCACCCGATTGCGCAACGTTACAGCACGGGCGGCCTACATGGTTCCATACGGGACCTGGAACTCCTAAGCCGCGAAATCCTCAATCCGGGTTTTCTCAGCGACGCAGCCCAACGCGAATTCTTTACCCAGTTCGGACGCCCGGATGCGCGCGACCCATCCTATGTCCTGGCGACCGGTCACGTGCCCGGCTTCACACATGCCTGGCTGATAGCGCGCGAACCGGCCCTTGCCATTGTCAGCCTGAACAATCGGGTTGAGGGCGAGCTGCGACAGATACCCGACATCATTACCCGGTCGGGAGCTGTCCTGTATCCGGCGATTGCCGAGCGAAGCGGGCGGTATCGCCCGGTCGAGGCCGACGGCTGGATCACGATCTCGGACTTCGATCAAATCACCGACCAGCCCATCCTGCCAAAACTGTCCGCGATGATTGAAGCTGTTCTGAGCGGCGACACCAACGCATCGCGTGACGCAACCATGCGCCTGCACGGGTACGAGCCCGACACGGCGAGCGCCTCGGACCTGGAGGATTTTGCAGGTTTCACAGGAGCTTATGTCCGCATTGCAGCGGACTTTGGTCCATTCCATCCGATCGCCTGGCGAATGGATGGCGAACGCTTGCAAATCTATCTCGAATCCGCAGACGGGCAGCGCGGGATCCACTTCGCCGCGGCGCCGTCCGAAGCAGACCCGACGGTGACGGACAGTCTCTCCCTGGGAACATATGGCTTCGAACCCTGAGCTGGGTTGGCATCATCTTCCCGGCGGTCTACCCCTCCAACATGACTGACGCCGTCCTCTATCGCTGGAAACTGAAACCCGGTCGCGAGGCCGAATTCGAAACTGCCTGGGCCGAGGGAACACGTCGGATCCACTCCGCTTGCGGCTCTTACGGCGCCATCCTTCATCGCGGTGAGGACGGGCTCTACTGGTCCTATGCGGCTTGGCCGGACGAAGCGACCCGCAAGACCTGCTTTACCAACCATGACTGGTTTTCACAGGACTGTTTCAAGACCATGCAGGCCTGTATCGCCGAGCGGTTCGACGAGATACGTCTGACTGTCGCCGAAGATGCACTGACCTCGCGCGAAGCTGCGCTTGAGGTCCCTGTTCTCACGACGGACCGGCTGCTTCTGCGCCCCCTGACCCTCGACGACGCCAAGGCCGTCTACCCGGCGCTCAGCGACGAACAGACCATGACCTACTGGTCCAGCGCGCCCCTGGCTTCGCTCGAAGCCGTGCGCGATTATCTGAGCTGGAATATTCATTCGGCCAGCGTCAGGACCTGGGCCATCACCCGTCCGCAAGCCCCGGACGACGCGCTGGGCTGGGTGATCCTGCTGAACCGCCGCTCCGGCGTTGCCGAGATTGGCTACATCATCAGGCCGGATGCCACACGACGAGGCTATGTCAGCGAGGCCGCCGGACGAGTGCTCGACTTTGGCTTCGACAAGCTCGATCTTCGCCGCGTCTACGCGGATACCGATCCGGACAATACCGGCTCGATCGCCGTCCTGACAAAGCTGGGCTTTACGCTCGAGGGTCGCTTGCGCGACGAGTGGGAGACGCATATCGGCGTGCGCGACACCCTGCTTTTCGGATTGTTGAAACGAGAGTGGAAGACCGCTTGAAGGACCAATTCGGGACCGGCGGCCTGTAAACACTAATTAACCATCGAAGCGCTAATTGTGGCTTATCAATACGAGTCGCCACGAAATCGATGCTGAATTCACTCAAAACTATACTTTTGATTGCAGGAATCGGCGCCACACCTTTGCTTGGCGCGCTTGAGCCCGCATCGAACGACCAATATGCCGCGATCTTCCCGCCGGGCTGGGATGCCCGGGACATTGTCCTGGCCGCCGCCGGCGCGGACCAGGCAGCACTGACCTTCGGGCGTACCCAGAATATTGGTGTCTTCATACTCGATAACGCCGCTGATCGTGACGCGCTGCGCCATGCCGGCGCGCTGATCATCCTGCCCGCCAATGCCTTTCGCGGCTGCCTTGTCGCCCCCTCTCCCACACAGGACGTTGCTTCATGACCAGTCTCAGCCACATCCGCCAGCGCGCGCAGATCGCAACCGTCCTGATCATGGCCGGGCTCTGGCTTGCTCTGCTGGCAACAGCCGCCTTCGTCGCCGCCCATCGTATCCTGCCCGCTGGCCTGGTTGGCATGGCCCTCCTGGCGATCGCCGCAACAAGCTGGCGCATGTCGCCGAACTCCCGGTCGTCCCGCACGACCGTCGGCACCGCCCTGATCGGCTTCCCGGCGCTTTTCGTCTACGTGATGAGCGGATCGGCCTGGCAGATCGACATGCACATGATGTTCTTCGCGGCGCTGTCGATTTCCGCCCTGATGCTGGACTGGCGCGTCATTCTCGCCGCCTCCGCTGCCACGGCGGTGCATCACCTGTCCCTGAATTTCTTTCTGCCCTGGGCCGTCTTCCCGGATGGTGCCGACTTCTTCCGCGTTGTCTTCCATGCCGTGATCGTTGTGGGCCAATCCGCTGCCCTGGTGTGGATGACCTACCACGCGGCGGCGGCCCTGGAGGGCGCTGACCGCAAAGCGGCCGAGGCCGAGGAGGCCCAGAAAGCTGCCGCTCGCAGTGCGGAGGACCAATCGACCACCCGCGACAATGCCGAACAGCAACGCGCCAATGTCGCCAATCTGGCTCAGACCTTTGAGTCCGCATTGCGGGTCGTGGCGGGCGGAATTTCCGGGGCGGCCCAGCAGGTCAGTACGCTTGCCTCCGACCTGACGGGTGACGCGCTGGCGACGCGTGAGGGCGCGACGCAGGCCTCATCGCGCGCTTCGACCACCAATTCCAATGTTCAGTCGGTCGCCGCGGCCGCACAGGAGCTTTCGGCCTCTATCGGCGAGGTCGCACGCATTCTCGAGAATAGCGGCGATGTGTCCGACCGGGCCGCCGCGGAAGCCGAAGGTGCCGGGCGCTCGATCGATGCTCTGGAAGGCGCGGCGAAGGAAATCGAGGACATTATGCGCCTGGTGGCCGATGTCGCCGAGCAGACCAATCTGCTCGCGCTGAACGCAACGATTGAAGCGGCACGCGCGGGCGAGGCTGGCAAGGGCTTCGCGGTCGTGGCGTCGGAAGTGAAAGCGCTGGCCGAACAGACCACCCGCGCTTCCAGCGACATCGGTCAGAAGATCGAAGCCATGCGGGGCGCATCAGGCGGCGCTGCTGGCGCGTTGGGCCGCATCACCGAAATCATCGCGGAACTGCGCAACTCCACCGAAAGCGTGCAGGGCGCCTTCGCCGAGCAGAACCAGGCCACCCAGGAGATTGCCTCCCTGGCCGAGCGCGCGGCGATGGAAACCACCGAAGTCAATAACGCCATGGGCTCGGTCACCGACGCCGCCGAGCGGACCAATACGGCCGCAGAAGCCTTCACCCGTGCCTCAAGCGAGTTGGGGGAAGCGGCGGGTCGCCTTGATGAGGAACTCAACCGCTTCCGGTCCGAACTGGATGCCGCCTGATCAGTCCGGCTTGCGGAACCGCAGGACGAAACGATCCGTCTGACGGCGGATCGACGGATCAAAGGGGCTGATCTCGCGGCTGTCTTCGGCATTGGCCAGCATGTCGCTGCTCGCGTCGAGCTCGAAGCCGGCCGCCGTGACCTCCGCGATTACCGAGGCCTCATCGATACGGTGCAGGCTTTCAACCACGTCGAGACCCGTGCCCTCGACCGCGTGATGATCGATCACGACGAACACGCCGCCGGGGCGCAGGCTGTCAAAGGCTTCGGCGTTCATGGCGACGCGATCCGTGCCGTCCCAGCCCGTGTCGTGATAGAACAGAACCATGAAGACCGCGTCGAGCGGCTCTGTTCCGACATGCTCGCCGAAGGTTTCGATGGTGGAGCTGAAATGGGTCATGTTCGGCCGCTCTCCGGCAAAGGCCGCAAGCCCGGCATCGGTCTCGGCAAAGCGCTCCGCCACCCAGGTCGGGTTCATGGTGTAGACATGGCCGTCACTGCCAACCGCGGTCGACAGGACACGCGAGTAATAACCAGAACCGGCGGCCAGATCGGCAACGCGCCAGCCCGGTTCCAGGCCAGCAAACAGAAGCACTTCGGCCGGATGGCGATTGGCATCCAGCTGGCGATCCGCCTCCGGGCGGGTCGCATCGGCCACCGCGCTCTCGATGCTCGCCGGCATCGGATCGTCCTGGGACAGGACCGGGCTGGCGGCGAGAGCCGCCAGGGCGGCAGAAGCAATGAATAGTCGACGCATGTTTTCCCCTCACAAAACAGGATGCTTTCTCGTCCTCCATACACCAGCGCGACCCCGGATGCTCCTGACAGCTCACTCACGAAGCCGTGACGGATTGGGCCAATCGAGATTCTTTTACGGTTGATAAGGACTTAGCCTCTATAACTCTGGTCTGACGGCATCACGTCGCGATGGAGGGGTCCGTGCATTTCATTCTGGCATTCGCCGCGCTCGCATCCGCGCTTGCGGCCTGGCTGTATCACCGCGAGAGCCGCCGCCTCTAGGCCGTGCGGGTACGCGTCACCACCGACATCCAGACCTTGCGCGACACAGCCATGACGGCTTAGCTCCCCGGATCAACGCTTTTCCGGAGTGGCAATCATGCTGTTGCACCATGCGTCCTGGCCCGAGGTCGACACCTATCTCAAGCGCTGCAAGGGGATCATAATCCCCATCGGTTCCACCGAACAGCACGGCCCGAACGGGCTCGTGGGTACGGATGCGATCTGTCCGGAAGTGATCGCCGCTGAGGCCGGTGCAGAAGCCGGTCTTCTGGTTGGCCCGACCTTCAATGTCGGCATCGCCCAGCATCATCTCGGTTTCGCCGGCTCGATGACGCTGCGCCCCTCGACCATGATCGCCGCGCTCAATGACTGGATCGAAAGCCTGACGCGCCACGGCTTTGACCGCATCTACTTCCTCAACGGACACGGTGGAAACATCACCACGATCAACGCCGCCTTCGCGGAGTATTACGCCAATTTCTCGCTCGATGGCGCCGCTTGTCCGGTCAAGCTCATGCAGCGCAACTGGTGGGAACTCGCTGGCGTGATGGACACTTGCCGCAAGCTCTTCCCGGTCGGCGAGGGCATGCACGCGACAGCATCCGAAGTCTCCGTGACCTATTACGCTCACCCGCACGCGATCAAGAATGTCGAGATGAGCCCCAAGATCGCCCCGGTCGGCGGGTTCACAGACGCTGCGGACTATCGGCGGAAATTCCCCGATGGCCGGATCGGGTCCGACCCGTCCCAGGCCAGCCCGGAAAAAGGCGCCGAGATCGTCAGCTTCGCCAAGCAGGCACTGATCGCCGAATGCACCAGCTTCTTTGACGCGAAGCCGGCACTGGAACCAGCGGAGTAGACGCGGCCCGGATCAAGGAGTCCCGCGAGACCGCGACACAAAACATTCATTTCACCGCGCCCCGCGCGCTCGGTATACGCCCACTCTGACGTGTCGATACGGAGTGCGCCGAAATGAAAGCTTGGATCTGCCTGCCTGCATTGGCCCTGCTGGCCGCTTGTTCAGCCGAGCATGGCTCGACCATCAATACCGGCTTCAGCGAGGACAATCTGGCGACCTCGGACGCCTGCTTTGCCGAAACGCCCTCCAGCTTGCTCGACCCGGGACAGACCCTTCTGGAAACCGGCCCCGCTGGCCTGACCCGCGTGTCCTGGTCACTGGGCGGCGAGACCGGGGATATGGCTGTGTCGATTGCCGAGATCGAACAACCCACCAAGACCGCGCTTGATGCGGCCAATGCCGCCTTCTACAGCGCCGCCGGCCAGCAGCATGATCACAGCACGGATGCGGTCATTTATCACCGCACGACGGACGGGACCTTCTGCACGGTGATCAGAGACGAAGCGACCGGTCGCGCGCTGGTGGACGCCATCATGAATTTGCCGGCAGCGGATCAGTCCGCGGAATAGGCGCCAGCCAACGGGGCGGGTTTGCCGGATGCCGACCGGGCATTGCCGGTCACAGGGCGCGTATCTCCGGCCCGACCTGCTCGACCGGAATTGCGGTGAGATGATCACCGGCCGCCGGCCCGCCGGTACAATCGCCGCTCGTCACATCGAAGCTCGCGCCATGGACCGGGCAGACCAGCGTCTCGCCCTTGTGCAGCAGGCCGCGACCGTCCGGCAGACAGAGCGGCAGGCCGGCATGCGGGCAGAGATTGGTGAAGGCCGTGACGGTTTCACCGCGACGGATCAGCACCACGGCCCCACCTTCCCAGTCAGAGGCACGGGCGCCAGGGTCCGGCAGGTCCTCCAGACGTCCGAGAATTGTTCCGGGCGGCGGTTTGGGCCGCATCAGCCGGCCTCCACCGGCGGATTGATGGCCCAGCGATAGGGCGCGATCTCGACCCGCACGAACAGGCCGGCAGACTGATAGGGGTCCTCGGCCAGCCAGGCATCCAGAGTGGCCCGGTCCTGCGCCTCGATGATCAAGAGCGACCCCGCCATGTCGCCCGCCTCATTGAGCCAGGGGCCAGCAGCCTTGACGCTGTTACCGGCCGCTTTCAGCCAGGCGATATGGGCGTCACGATTGGCCATGCGGATGTCGAGCGCGCCGGGCTTGTCCCAGGTGTGGACCAGAAAGAGCATCAGGCCGTCTCCAGCGTGAAGGGGCGCGCGAGCAAGGTCTCGATGGCATCATCGACGCTGGCCCGGCCAGAAAGGATCTCGTTGACCGCCTCGCAGATCGGCATCTCGACACCATGTCGGCGCGCGAGCTCAACCACGGCCGGGGCGCTGGCCACCCCCTCGGTGACCGCGCGTCGACTGGCCATGATGTCGTCCAGCGACACCCCCCGCCCCAGCGCCAGCCCGCAGGACATGTTGCGCGATTGCGGCGAGGAACAGGTCAGGACCAGGTCACCCAGACCGCACAGGCCCGACAGCGTTTCGCGCTGGGCGCCCAGCGCCAGGGCCAGCCGCGTCATCTCGGCGAAGCCGCGTGAAATCAGGGCCGCATGCGCCGACTTGCCCAGCCCCTTGCCCTCGGAAATCCCGCAGCCGATGGCGAGCACATTTTTCACTGCGCCGCCAATCTCCGCGCCGATCAGATCGGTGGCGAGATAGGGCCGGAAGCGCGGCGTGCCCAGCGCCTCTATCAGCTGATTGCCCACCGCCTCATCGGCACAGGCCAGCGTCACAGCCGTCGGCAGGCCCTGGGCGGTGTCGATGGCAAAGCTGGGCCCGGACAGGACCGCCGGGAGCGCCGCAGGAATGGTCTCCTTGAGCACCTGGGTCATCATCGACAGGGAGGATTGCTCAATCCCCTTGGCACACAGGACAATCGGCAGGCCGGGCCGGGCATAGGGCAGGAAAGTCTCCAGCACGCGCCGCAAATGCTGCGCCGGCGCTACGGCAAGGATCGCGTCGCAAGCATCGAGATCGGAAATCGAGGTCGTCGCCTCGATGGCTTGGCTCAGCTTGACGTCCGGCAAATAGATTGTGTTCTCGTGCTTGGTGTTCACCGCATCGGTGACATCCTGCTCGAAGGACCACAGGGTCACATCACGCCCCGCCTTGGCCGCCGTCTGCGCCAGGGCTGTGCCCCAGGCGCCGGCGCCGATCACGCCAATGCTCTGATACTCGCTCATGCCTTGGGTCCTTTTCGTCCGGAGCCGATGGCCGGATCGGCCTTGGCCGACACCGCATCCAGCGGCCAGCGCGCCCGTGCCGGCGCATCCAGTCCGTCAACTTCGCCCCGCGCCAGCCTTTCCAGGCCGACCAGGGCAATCATGGCGGCATTATCCGTACACCATTTCATCGGTGGTGCGATCAAGCGGAAGCCCGCCGTCTCCGCTTCGACCTCCAGCGTCGCGCGTACGGCCTTGTTGGCCGCCACACCGCCCGCCACGACCAGTGACATCGGACGCGGCGCGTCCGGATAGCGCTCGGCAAATATCGCCAGCGCGCGGCGCGTGCGACGGGCCAAAGCCCGCGCTATGGCCGCCTGCATGCTGGCGGACAAATCCGCCTTGTCCTGTTCGCTCGGTGCCTCGAGCCCGTCCCAGATCTGGCGGGCCGCCGTTTTCAGGCCGGCAAAGGAGAAATCACAACCCGGCTTGCCCTTGAGGGGCATGGGCAAGTCAAAACGCGTCGCATCCCCGCTTTTGGCCATGCGCTCCAGCGCCGGGCCCCCGGGGAAGCCCAGTCCCATGACCTTGGCGGTCTTGTCGAAGGCCTCGCCGGCCGCATCGTCCAGAGTCGAGCCAAGACGGTGATAGACGCCGACATCCTCGGCAATCAGCAATTGGGTATGTCCGCCGGAGACCAGAAGCAGCAGATAGGGAAAGGCGAGCGGCTCGGAAATCCGCGGCGAGAGCGCATGGCCCTCCAGATGATTGACCGCAATCAGCGGCTTGCCGGCACCCAGTGCGAGGCCCTTGGCGGTCATCAGGGCCGCCATCACCCCGCCGATCAGGCCCGGCCCGGAGGTCGCCGCAATCCCGTCGAGCTCGGCGATCTCCATCCCCGCCTCGGCAAGGGCCTCGACAACCAGACCATCCATGGCCTCGGCATGCGCCCGCGCGGCAATCTCGGGCACGACACCGCCAAAAGGCGCGTGGGCCTCGGTCTGACCGAGGACACAATCCGCAAGCACCTCGATCGTACCATCCGGCGCCCGGCGCAGAATCGCCGCTGCGGTCTCGTCGCAACTGGATTCCAGTCCGAGCACGGTCAGTGTGCGCGCTTGCGCTTTGGGGGAGGGGGGCGCTAAGTCCATGACTGTCCACTAGCCCCAAGACCGGGATGATTGCAACGTGAAGCCGCCGTCCAGACCGCTCGCCATCGCCACTCGCCGCTCGCCCCTCGCCCTGGTCCAGGCACATGATGTGCAGGCCCGGCTGGCGGCCCAATGCGGTCTGACCGGCGACGACGTCGAAGCGCACTTCCCCATCCTCGGCCTGGTCTCGACTGGCGACCGCATCCAGGACCGCACCTTGATCGAGGCAGGCGGGAAAGGCCTTTTCACCAAGGAAATCGACGAGGCCCAGCTGGACGGACGCGCCGCCTTCGCGGTGCACTCCATGAAGGACGTTCCGACCGTCCTGCCCGATGGGCTGACCCTCGGCGCCCTGCTCGAGCGTGAAGACCCGCGCGACATGCTGATCGCCCGCGGCGGTGAAACCCGCCTGGCGGATCTGCCCGAAGGCGTCACCATCGGAACAGCGAGCCTGCGCCGCCAGGCCCAGCTCCTCTTCAAGCGTCCGGATCTCAAGGTCGTGCCCCTGCGCGGCAATGTCGACACTCGGCTGGGCAAGCTCGCGGAGGGCGAGATCTACGCCACATTCCTCGCCCGTGCCGGCCTCAACCGGCTGGGTCGGGAGGAAGCCCGCCGCGATCCGCTGGACCCGTCAGAGATGCTGCCCGCGTGCGCCCAGGGCGCGGTGGGTGTTGCCATTCGCGACGGGGATGAAGAGGCCGCTGCGCATCTGAGCGGTCTGCATCACAGCGGGACCGAGATCGCTGTGACCGCCGAGCGCGCCTTTCTCGCCACGCTCGACGGCTCTTGCCGAACGCCGATTGCCGCCCATGTGAATAAGGTATCCATGGACTTCATCGGCGAAGTTTTGACTCCTGACGGCACGCAGTGCTGGCGAAAGCAGATTCGATTCGACATGACGACCGCCACTTCCGATAGCGCCCGTGAAGCCGGTGAGGTTCTGGGCCGTGCCGTGCGCGCTGCTGCCGGTGATGGTCTCGCTGCGGCCCTGGTGAATGCATGACGGTTTTGGTCACACGTGGCTGGCCGGGCGCGGAGCGCACCGCCTCCGGGCTGAGACGCCTGGGGATCGACCCCATCATCTCGCCTGTGCTCGACATCAATTTCCGCGCGCGCATCGATGCCAGCCTCGACGGCGTCCAGGCCCTTGTCTTCACCTCCGCAAACGGGGTTCGGGCCTGGGGGCCACGACGTCCGGAACGCGATCTCCCGGTCTATGCGGTCGCCGATGCCACGGCGCAGGCCGCGCGTGATATCGGCTTCAAGAAAGTCCATTCCGCCCGCGGCGATGTCACCTCGCTGGCCAATCTGATCCGGCGCAAGGTCAAGGCCGAAAAGGGCAGCCTTCTGCATGTGCGCGGCATCCACGTCTCCGGTGATCTGTCCGGCGCCCTCAAGCCCGATGGCTACAAGATCCGCGACGCAATTGGCTATGGCGCGGTTGCTGTCGATGCGCTTGGCGAAGAGGCTATTGCTGCCATTGTTTCCGGAGCGCCCGTCTCCGTCCTGATCCATTCGGCGCGTGGCGCGAAGACCTTTCTCGACCTGCTGCGCAAATTCGGGCTCCACCACTGGCTCGGCTCCGTGACGGCGCTTGGCATTTCTGCCAATGCGCTCAAGCCGCTGGAAGGCGCTGGCTTCGGCGCGCTGATCGCGGCGCCGGCTCCGAATGAAGACGCGCTGCTGGCGCTCCTCGATGATTCATCGGAACTGGCCTCGGCAGGCCACGCGTCCTAAGCTGACGCAAATTCGCGCGAATCATGGGCCGTCATGGCTGATCCCAACGAAACTCTCGATCCCGAACCCGTCGATGCCGAGTTCGAGCCGGCGGATGACAGCCGTCCGGCGACCAAGCCTGCCCGCAAGGGCGGCGGGGCGCTTGGCCTTGTCCTGGTCTTCCTGCTCGCGAGCGTTGCCGGCGGCGCCATCGGCTTTGCCGCCTCGCGCTATGTACCGGCCGCCGACATGCCTGAACCGGGCGCGGCCGCTGAGCGCGCGGCCCTGACCAGCGAGATAACAGGCCTGGAAACGCGTCTGGCCGCGCTCGAAGGCGAAGACCCGGTCGCCGCGATAGCTGATGAGGTTTCAGCGATCGCGCAACGTCTCGCCGCTCTGGAGAACGCTCCGTCCCCCAATCCAGGCGACGTTCCCGTCGACCTGTCCGCCATCGAGGCGCGGCTGGACAGTCTGGAGAGCGTCGTCCCGCCGGGAAGCGACCCGGTTGCCCCCTTTGACCCCACCGAGATGGAAGCCCGGCTCGCCGCGCTCGAGACCGCGCAATCCCTGACCGATGCCCGTGCCCAGCAGGCGCTGGAGGCCAGCCAATCTGCAACCGACAGTCCCGGCATTGATCCGCAAATCCTGCAAGCCCTCACGGACCGCATTGTGGCTGTCGAAGCGTCAGTGGATACGCTGGCAGCACCCGCGCAGTCGGACCCGGTGATCGCACAACTCCGCCAGGATCTGCTGAGCCTTCAAACCGAACTGGCCGCGGTGAGACGCCTGGCGGAGGGCGCGCGCGACCAAGCCGAGAATGCCGCCCAGACGGCTGCGGCGACGCCAGCCGATACGGGGCAGGCATCACGACAGCTCGCCGCCCGTGCCCTGGCCCTGACCGCCTTGCGCGAAATTGCCGGCACTGGAGACGGATTCGAGGCGGAGCGCGCGGCCCTGGCCCGACTTTGGCGGGGTCAGCCGGATCTCGCCGCCATGGCCGACTACTCACGCACCGGCGTACCGACAATCGGCGAATTGGCCACCCTCTTTCCGGGCGATGCCATTCGTGAAGCGGCCGGGCCGGGTCGGGTCTTCTTCGGCCTGATCGAAGTCCGGCGCACGGACGGCGATGACAATGATACCGGTCCGCTCGCCATGACCGCGCTTGCCGAGCGACGGTTGGCCGATGACGATCTGGTCGGCGCCGTCACCATCGCCGAGCGTCTGGAAGGCGACGCGCTCGAGACGGTACGGGACTGGTTGTTCCAGGCGCGGGCGCGTCTCGATCTGGATCAACGCCTGCAAGCGCTGCGTGACGCCTTGGCGGCCGACGCCGCCGAACAGGGAAGTGACCCGACATGATCCGCCTCATCCTGGCTGTCTCATTCGCCCTTCTCACGGCGGCACTGGGCGCCTTTCTCGCGCTCAATCCGGGCCGCGCCAGTTTCGAGTTTCTTGGTGTAGAGACCGAAATGCCCTTCGTCGTCGCCGCCGGCGGCGTGATCCTTTTTGCCTTTCTCATGCTGGTGGTCTGGTGGGGCATTTATCTGTTGTGGACCTCGCCGGACAAGGTGAAGGGCTTCATGGGGCGGCGTCGCCGCGAGCAGGGCTATGACGCGTTGGAGAAGGCTTTGATCGCCTCTGCTGCGGGGGATGGCGAAGCGGCTGTGCGGCAAGCCGCACGGGCCGATGCCCTGCTAGACCGCCCGGCGCTCTCCCGCCTTCTCGCCGCGCGCGCCGCCGAGGCCGCCGGTAATCTCGATGGCGCACAGACCCATTACGAAGCCCTGCTGGACGATCAACGCACCCGCGTCGTCGCTCGGCGCGGCCTGGCTCAATTGTCGCTTGAGCGCGGCGATCACGGTGCCACGATCGACCATGCCACCGATGCCTTCCAGCAGGCCAAGGGCGCCCGCTGGGCGTTCGATTCCCTGTTTGATGCCCAGGTCGCCAAGGGACGCTGGCAGGATGCCCTGACAACCCTGACCGAAGGTGAGAAGCGCAAGCACGTGGCGCCGGACACCGCACGCCGGCGCCGCGCGGTATTGCTGACGGCTGCCGCGCTCGAGACCGAAAGCAGCGATGCCGACAGCGCTCGCGAGCTCGCCGTCTCCGCGCACAAGGCCGCCGCCGGTTTTGCGCCGGCGGCGGCCCTGGCTGCGCGCCTGCTCGCCGATGGCCGCCGTCACAAGCGCGCCTCGGAAGTGCTGGAATCCGCCTGGGCCGCCGCGCCGCATCCCGCGCTGGCGAGGGCCTTCCAGGATTTGCGCAAGTCCGACACCAAGGCCAAGCGCCTCGAGCGGCTGAAGACACTCGCCGCGCTCAATCCCGAACACCGCGAAAGCCGGCTCATCCTGATCCAGACTGCGCTGGAGGAAGGGGATGCCCCGTCCGCGCGGGCCTTGCTGGATCCCATGCTGGACGAGACCACGCCGTCCTCACGCCTGTGCGCCCTGGCCGCCCGTCTGGCGCGGTTGGACGGCAAGGACGAGCTGGCACGCCGCTGGATGACGCGCGCCTCCCATGCCGGCGCCGATGCCGACTGGTCGGATATTGATCCGGAAGGCCGTCTCTTTGCCTACACGCCGGATGACTGGAAGCGGATGGTCTATGTTTTTGGCGACGAGAACCGCCTTACCCATCCGCGTTATGAACGCTATGAGCGGGCGGCCGGTGCGGTGCCGGAAACCGCCCTCCTCGATGCCCCGCGGCCGGTCAAGGCGGCCAGCGCGCGATCCACGCGATTTGTTGATGCCCCGCCGCGCATGCCCGATGATCCCGGGGTTCCGGACGAGGATGACGAGGCGTCCGCGTGACAGGCGGTGATGTGCCCGGCGGTGATGTGACCGACGACGATGTAACGCTGGTCGCGATTGTCGGCGGCTCGGCCTCCGGAAAGACCCGACTGGCCTATGCCATCGCGGACGCCATACCGGGCGCCTATGTCATCAAGGAAGATGATTATTATCTGGATGCGACACTGCTTGATGATTTCGATCCGGCGACCTTCAACTTCGACGAGCCGGCCTCCAAGGAGCATGATCGTCTGATCGCCGACCTCAAATCGTTGAAGGCCGGCCACAGCGTCGATATTCCGCAGTATGATTTCGCCACCCACAGCCGCCACGCAGAGACACTGCATTGTGAGCCGGCACCGGTGATCATCGTCGAAGGGCTTCACGCGGTCGCGAGCCCGGAGCTGGCTGATCTCTTCGACCTGATCATCTATGTTTCCGCGACCCGGCCCGTCCGCTTCGAGCGCCGCCTCAAGCGCGATGTCGCCGAACGCGGACGGACACCGGAATCGGTCAGACACCAGTTCGACACCATCGTGGAACCGATGCACACGCAGCATGTGGAACCGCAAAAACCGGGCGCCGACCTGATCATTACCAATATGGGCCCGCCGGATTTCGAGGGCATGGCGAGACCGGTTCTGGAGCGCTTGCGCAGACAGGTTTCAGGCCGCTGATTTTTGCCCTGATGAAGGGCTTGCCGACCGCTCCGTTCGCGGGTAGTTTCCGGCGCCTTCGGACCGGTCACGGCCCGACGCCCGCAAATGGGCCGCTTTAGCTCAGCTGGTAGAGCAACGCATTCGTAATGCGTAGGTCAGGTGTTCGAGTCACCTAAGCGGCACCATTTTCTCATTGCTTCCGTTGCGCTCGAACCCGTGCCCGGTTTCACCTTTGGTGTTTGGGTTCGTGCTCACATGAAGCGCGCTCAAGGCTGTGGGTCAGGCAGTCTCGTCATAGCCCAAGCTTGTCCGGGTCCCGAAACTCCCTACATACCGATCCAAGCAATCAGGGGGTCTTCATGACCGAGACCAGCGCGTATGTGCCGCCGAAAGTGTGGACGTGGGACAGTGAGAGTGGTGGGCGTTTCGCCAGCATCAACCGGCCCATTTCCGGAGCCACCCATGACAAGGATCTGCCGGCCGGGCAGCATCCGCTTCAGCTCTATTCGCTGGCCACGCCGAATGGTGTGAAGGTCACGATCATGCTTGAGGAATTGCTCGCGGCCGGCCATGGCGATGCCGAGTATGACGCCTGGCTGATCCGGATCACCGAGGGCGAGCAGTTTTCCAGCGGCTTTGTGTCGATCAACCCCAACTCGAAGATCCCGGCCCTGTTGGATCGCAGCACCGAGACCCCGACGCGGGTCTTCGAGTCCGGTGCCATCCTGCTCTATCTGGCCGAGAAGTTTGATGCCTTCCTGCCCAAGAATCCGGCGAGCCGGACCGAGGCGCTGAACTGGCTGTTCTGGCAAATGGGGTCTGCACCCTATCTGGGCGGTGGCTTTGGCCATTTCTACGCCTATGCGCCGGAGAAGTGGGAATATCCGATCGACCGCTTCGCCATGGAGGTGAAGCGCCAGATGGATGTCCTCGACAAAACACTGGCGGATCGCCCCTATCTGGCTGGTGCGGAGTATTCGATCGCCGACATGGCCGTCTGGGCCTGGTATGGCGCGTTGGCGCGCGGCGTTCTCTACGAGGCCGGCGAATTCCTGTCGGTCCAGGACTATACCCATGTGCAGCGTTGGGCAGCCGAGATCGCTGACAGACCTGCGGTCAAGCGCGGCATCAAGGTCAATCGGGTCTGGGGTGAGGAAGCCAATCAGGTGCCCGAGCGCCACTCAGCCGCCGATATCGACGCCAAGGCTGGCTAGAGAGATACAGGCGGGGCCGCCCGGAGCCGCCCCGCCTCACCCCTGTTGCTCAGCCCACGCGATTGAGCAGGGCTGCCAGCTCATTCAATCGACGCGCTTCGGCGGGGACGAGGCCTGATGCACCGGCTGCCTCGGCCGCCAGGGCCGCTGCTGCGGCCAGGGCTTCACTATCTGGCGCGCCTGCCGACCAGGCATCCAGCGTTGAACGGATGGACGCGACCGCGTCATCGCCCAAGGCGTCTCCGCGCTCGATCTGATCGAGATAGGCCTGGGCGACAACGGGCTGGTCCGGCCATTCAATATGCAGTTGGGTTTGGGTATTGGCCTCGTCGAAGCGGATCAGCTCGGCCGCTGCGATCTCGTTCGCGGTCAGATGCTCGCTCGGCTGGAGGCGGAACACATCCATGCCACGGACAATCTCCGGCGCCCAGATGCGTCCATTATGCCAGTAAGCTGCCCAATAGCCTGCGACGCGCAAGGCGTCCGCCCCGAGCGGACCCCGGTCGAAGAAGGCGATCTCATACGGATTGTTGCTGTCTGTGAAGTCGACGACGGACAGACCGCCACTATACCAGCCCTGGACCATGATATCGCGGCCCGGAACCGGCACGAGTGTGCCGTTGTGGGCGACACAATTCTCGACCGCCGATTGTTCGCCCGGGATCTTGAAGAAGCCGCGCCGCTGGAGCTCGCCGTCAACAATATCGGCGATGATGTCCGCACCCCAGTTTTCCGGATCCGTTGACTGGCAGCGCGCGCCAAGGCCGCCGCCCCACTCATCCGTGAACAACACCTTGTCGGCATCGTTCGAGAACGTTGCCGAATGCCAGTAGGCCATGTTCGGATCGGCCAGGTCCGAGATGCGACGCGGATTCACCGGATCGGTGATGTCCAGCAGGATGCCATTGCCGCCACAGGCGCCGGCGGCGAGATTCATTTCGGGATAAACGGTAATATCGTGACAGGATACGGTTGCGCTGGCTTCCTGCGCTCCCTCCTCCATGGCGCCGCCGGCCCAGAGTCCTGCGATCTCGCCGGTCTCATAGTCAGTGAAGATGCGCGGGCGAGCGATCAAGGCAGCCTGCTCGGGCGCATCCAGCGGCACTTCGATGATGTCGATCGAGTAAAGCGCGGTATCCGGGTTCTCGTCCGGTTCGCCGCCACTGCAGCCAGCGAGTTCGCTGTCCGGCCGCGGGCTGCTTGTGCCCTGCACATAGATGTAGGCCGTGCTGTCGTCGGTTGGATGCGGCACGAAGGTGTGGGTGTGAGAGCCACGGCAAGTCTGGACAGCCGCCACTTGGCGCGGCGCATTGAGATCGCTGATGTCAAAGATCCGCACGCCCAGGAAACGCTCGGGACTGGACTCCTCCTCCACACCACCATTGCCGCAATCGAGGCGGCCGCGGGTCTGCTCGGTCGAGAAGAAGACAAGATCACCGTGTACAGAAACGTCGCCCTGGCCGCCCGGGCAGACAACCGAGAGAATATGTTCCGGATCATCAGGGTTTTCGGCGTCAAACACGTTGAAACCATGGAAGCCGCCGACAATGACGCGGTCGCCGGTAAAGGCGAGATCCGAATTGGCGAAGGCCAGGAGGCCCGGCCCGGTATCTTCGTCCTCTGCCGGTTCTGCGTCGGTTTCTGCTTCGGCGTCTCCCTCGGCGTCGATGTCAGCCTCGTCGACCGGGGCCTCATCAAGCGCTGCTGTGGCTTCATCTGCGGACACGGCTGGCAGGCTCAACGGGATCATCGCTGTTTCGCGGTCAAAAAATCCGTCCGGCGGGGGCACCGAGGCCGTCATTTCGAGATTCCAGATGACGCTTTCCGCATCAAAAATTCCCGGCGCGAGATCCGCTCGGGACGGCGGCGCCTCAGCGGTCTCCTCGACCGGTGCGGAGCAGGCGGCCAAGGCTGCTCCCAATGCTGCGAGTGAAACCATGGAACGGAAATTCGGCATCGTGTAGCCCCCTCGGAACGATGAAATTCAAAGACCGGCGAGGATGCCACGCATGCGGGCAATCTCGGCGGATTGGTCGGCAATGATGGCCGACAGGAATTCAGATAATTGTGTGTCTTCGCCATTGCCGGGCTCGGCCAGCAAGGCTTCAACCATGTTGATGGCGCCCTGGTGATGGTGGATCATTCCGACCAGATAGAGACGGTCGAAATCCTCCTCACGCGCATTGGCAAGCTCCACCATCTGCGCCGGCGACAGCATGCCCGCCATCAAGGGAATGCCGGACGGTGCCTCCGCATGATCCTCATGGCCCATCGAGTGCCCGCCATTAGCCGACGTCATTGCGTCATGGCCCGGACCGTCATGCTGCATTTCCAGCGACTGGTCCCGGCGGTGCAGCCAGGCGCGCATCATCTCGATCTCCGAGCTTTGCGACAGCGCAATCCGCTCGGCCATCATCGCGATCTGCGGATTATCCGTCCGGCCCGCGACCAATGCGCCCATCTCAACGGCCTGGCCGTGATGAACGATCATGTGCTGCATGAAGCGGACGTCACCGGCGGTATGGCTTGTCCGCGCCTGACCGACGGATTCAGCAGGCGTCAGCGTGCGCGCGCCTGTTCCCGGAGCACCCGGCTGGAAAATGGGCGGGGCTTTGGCAAAGCCCGTTTCGGCGGCCAGGGACAGCCCCAGAACCGCGACAAAGACAAGATGCGTCATGAACTCCCCTCGCCGGCACAGCCCCGTATGACGGGAATGTAATCATGCTTGCCGGGTCGGGGGAATAGCTGTGCGCTTCAGCTCCCAGCGGTCAGCCTTCGCCGGGGGCCATTTGCGACTGCATATAGCGTTCCTCGCCGACCTTCTCGATCAGGCCGAGCTGGGTCTCCAGGAAGTCGATATGCTCTTCCTCGCTGTCGAGGATGTCGGTGAAAATCTTGCGCGAGACATAGTCACCCGCCTGTTCGCAATAGGCGATCGCCTCCTTGTAGAAGGGGTGAGCGCGTTGCTCGACCTTGAGATCGCACTCCAGGCATTCCTTGAGTGTCTCACCGATATAGATCTTGGCCAGGTCCTGGACGTTGGGCAGGCCCTCCAGGAAGAGGATTCGCTCGATCAGGATGTCGGCATGCTTCATCTCGTCGATCGATTCCTCGTACTCGACCTTGGCGATCTTGGCGAAGCCCCAATCCTTGAACATGCGCGCATGCAGGAAATACTGGTTCACAGCGGCCAGCTCGAGCTTCAGCGCGCCGTTCAGCAATTCAATAACCTTGGCATCGCCCTTCATGGTGTCTCTCCCGTATGCAGCATGAGCCGCTACTCTACGGAAAGCCGACGGAGAGCCAAAACACTAAGTTTGCAAGTGAAACTGGGTCTCGCTCGCGACTACTCCGCGGCGGTCGCAATCCCGTCCGGTGCAATGCGGGTGGCGGCGATCATGTCGGCGACATCCGGCAGGCATCGGCCGCATTTCGGCTTGGCGTCGCAACGCTTGAAGACACAGGCCGCACCCTTGATCGAGGGATCGGCGGCGGCGGCCTTGAGGTCGCGATCGCGCAGGGCGTTGCAGATGCAGACATACATGGGCGGACGCGATTTCCAGTTGATCCTGAGATTATCTTTCCCGCGAATGCGAATGACTGTCAACTGCATAATGTATGCGCCGGGCGGGGCCGTGCGCCCGACGCATAACAAGTGTGTCGAGGCTTCGGACTAGTTGCCACGCATGATCGAGCCGAGCGGGCCCAGCGCCGAGCCTTCACCCTGGCCCGAGCCGGTTACCGGCACATTGGCAAGGATACGGCCGGCCAGGCGAGAGAAGGGCATGGACTGGATCCAGACTTTTCCGGGTCCTTTGAGGTGGGCAAAGAAGACGCCTTCGCCACCGAAGATCATCGACTTGATATTGCCGGCGCGCTCGATTTCGAAATCGACACTCGGCGTATAGGCGACGACGCAACCGGTATCGACATGCAGTTCTTCGCCGGCCGCGAGTTCTCGTTCAATCAGTGTGCCGCCGGCATGAACAAAGACCCAGCCGGTCCCTTCGAGTCGCTGCATGATAAAGCCCTCGCCACCAAACAGCCCGGTCATGATGCGTTTCTGAAGAGCGATACCGACGGAGACCCCCTTGGCCGCTGCGAGAAAGCTGTCCTTCTGACAGATCAATTCGCCACCGAGATCGGGCAGGTGGACCGGGATGATGGTGCCGGGATAGGGCGCGGCAAACGCGACGCGGGCCTTGCCCTGACCGCCGTGGGTGAAGACCGTCATGAACAGGCTCTCGCCGGTCAGCAGCCGTTTGCCGGCTCCGGCGAGCGCGCCCCAGACGCCCTTGTTCTTCTGCGAGCCGTCGCCGAACACGGCCTCCATGCCGATACTGGGCGCCTTGTACATCATCGCACCGGCTTCGGAGACGACGCTCTCACCCGGATCAAGTTCGATTTCCACATACTGAATATCCGACCCGCCGATCTCGTAGTCGATCTCGTCCGCATCACTCATGGCGCTCTCCCTGTCGCATTGGATGAGGCAGGTTAGAGCGGCGTTGATCAGGAACAAGAAAAATCAGGCAGAGTCGCGTCGTGACCGACAGGTCGGAATCTAAATCGCCTGGAAATCGGCCGATTCGGCCGCTTCTCGGATCATATGCGCGAGATGGACCGGCATCTCGCCCTTGTGATTGCGGAAGCTGGCATTCTTGTCGACGCGCGAGATGCAGTCGGGCAAATGGCTCTCGTCCACGATCATGGACCCGGACAGGATCATGACCGGTGTGTCGCCGGCACAGGATTGCGTTGTCTCGAGCGTATCGGTCGGATGCACGGAATCCGGCAGTCGGAGATCGAGCAGGATGAGGTCATAGCTGGACCGGGAAAGGCACCGCTTGGCGTCTTTCAGCGTTCGTGCCACCTCGAAGGAAATATCGAGATCACCCGCTTCACAGACCGCGTGCTGGACGAGCATCGCATCCGCGAAATCGTCTTCCACATGCAGAACGCGCAAAGCCTGGTTACTCATGTTTTCCTCCCTCAGCTCATATTCTATGCAGGTTGCGTTATCGAACCGTTTACAAAGCCGCGCAAGAGCAATTAAAAATCGCCCGGCACCGGCTGGCCGGCTCTAAGCGCCGCCGCGATCACGGTATTTCTCAACAGCATCGCAATCGTCATCGGCCCGATTCCCCCCGGAACCGGCGTGATCCAGCCCGCATGGCCGACGATTTCTTCGAAGGCGGCATCCCCGACAAGGCGCGTCTTGCCATCACCTCGCTCGGGCGCCGCGATGCGGTTGATACCGACATCCAGGACACACGCCCCCGGCTTGACCCAATCGCCGCGGATCATTTCCGGCCGCCCCACAGCCGGCACGAGGATATCAGCAGTCCGACACAAGGCCGGCAGGTCTGCAGTCCGGGAATGGGCAATTGTGACGGTGGCATTCTTCTCGAGGAAGAGAAGCGCGGCCGGCTTGCCGACCAGGATGGAGCGCCCGACCACGACAACCGACTTGCCTGACAGATCGCCAAGCGCCCGCTCGGCCAGCAGGACGCAGCCCGCCGGCGTGCAAGGGCGCAGACCCGGCTTGCCGAGCACCAATCGCCCCGCGCTGACTTCAGTGAGCCCGTCAACATCCTTGTCCGGGTCGATGCGACCGATGACACGATTGGCGTCGATGTGATCGGGCAGGGGCATCTGGACGAGGATGCCGTCGACACTGTCATCCCGGTTGAGCCCCTCGACGATTTCGACAATCTCGGCCTCGCTCACGTCAGCAGGCTTGCGAATCTCGATCGATGTCAGACCGGCAGCCTCGGTACGGCGGACCTTGTTGCGGACATAGACGTCGCTGGCCGGATCATCGCCTACCAGCACCACAGCAAGACAGGGCGGACGGCCCAATGTCTTTGCCAGTTCGGCCCCGACTTCGCCGGCGCGGGCGTCGATCTCGGCGGCAATCGCCTTGCCATCAATCAGGTTTGCGCTCATCCGCGAAGGCCTCCAGCTGGGCGACAAGCCGGGCCTGTTCCGGCCCTTCGGCCGCGATCCGGACTGTCTTCAAACGCGATGTCGCGCCGCGTATCACATCAATGTCGCGCTTGGGAATAGCCAATTGCTTGGCCAGCAGCCCAATCAGCGCTGCATTGGCCTTGCCCTTCTCGGGAATGGCGCGGACTCGCGCGGCAAGGTGGCTCTGGCCGGCCGCATCCACACGCCAGGCTTCAATGCCGTCGCGCGAGGCATTGGGCGTTAGCCGCACTTGGAGCGTCGCGGCGTCATCGGACACCGCGACCCGCATCACCTAGAAGAGCCGGACCAGTTCCGTGAGAACATATCCCTGCACGAACCCGATGAGCAGGATCAGGATGATCGGTGAAAAGTCCATGCCGCCCAGGGTCGGCAGGACGCGCCGAATCGGGCCCAGCAATGGTTCCGTAATCGCATTGGTCATGCGCCAGATCATGCCCACGAACTGGTTCTGGCCGTTCACGACATTGAAGCTGATCAGCCAGCTCAGGATGACACCGACAATGACAACCAGCATCAGGAGGTTGAGGAGCGGGTGGATGATGTAAATGATCAGTCCGTCGATCGGAGACATGGACAACCTTCTTTCGCCAGCGTTAGCCTTTCCTCGCTTCTAGCCCGCAATGTGCGCGAAGGTCCAGCGGCGCATGCTTGACACTGCAGCAGCAGAAAAGTACGTGCCTGCTGGGTTCGGGGCCGTAGCTCAGTTGGGAGAGCGCGTCGTTCGCAATGACGAGGTCAGGGGTTCGATTCCCCTCGGCTCCACCAAATCTCCGATCTCGCGGCAGTCCGCTTCGCGGACGCCTCCGATGGGGCGGCCTGACCGGCCGACGCGCGGTCGCGCTTGCGAACCCTGCGGCCTCGATATGGGTTCGTTCGGTTCCCCCCCTGCGGGCTTCGGGTGGCACGGCATCCGCAGCACGTACTCGGAGCGGCGAAGAGCTTGGCGGCAATGTTTCAATAACAGCCGAACGACGCCCTGGTCAGCCAACCAATTGCGGCATGGCCCCCGCGAGTCGGGCCAGATCCTCGACCAGTTTGCGGAAATCGTGCTGGCGGGCCGGCTTCTGAGAGGCCCCCACGACATTGCCGAAAGTGCGCGCCGGGCCGAGCATGTCCCCGGTCTCGCTCATTACCATGACCGGGATATCCCGCAGGCCCGGCGTGTCCTCAAGTCCCCTCAGCAACCAGAGGCCGTCACCCTGCGTCATGCACATGTCGAGCAGGATACAGACCGGGAGCTTGGGAGGATCACTGACCTGCCGACAGCGCAACAGGTCAAGCGCGGCTTCGCCGGAACGGGCAGTCTCGAGCCGCACCGCATTGGAATATCGCTCGAAAGCGGCCCGCACCAGGTCAATATCGTCTTCACAATCCTCGACCAACAAAACGGATTTCATGCGCACACTCACATCCAGCAGCGCGAGCAGGTTCGAAATGCTCGCAAATCCGCACGCCAATGCGCAAATCGGCGAGACCGCGCACGGAGAGACGGCGCCATGCTGACAGATGCTGGCGCGACTTGCCTGTGTTCCAGCTCACATCAAGCTGGGTTTTGGGCTTGCCCGTTGAGCCCTACCTTATACACCTACTTTTAATGATGATTTAGGGGGCATTTGGGGGACCGGCTTTGGACTGGGGCAAGGCACTACGTGATTTTCGGGCACGGACCCGGGTCAACCAGAAAAACCTGGCTGAACAGCTTGGTATCAGTCAGCCGCAAGTGTCGCGGATCGAGGCCGGGACCGCGACGCCGCACCCGGATATCCTCAGCTCGATCCGTGCGCTGATCGAGCGACCCGGCAATCGCAGTCTGTTTGACGGATTCTTGACGACGATCCGTTTCAATCCCCATGTCGCATGCCTTGTGCAGCCGGACATCGACACGGTTCGATATGTCGCGCTTTCGCAAGGCTTTCGGGAACACCCTCAATTTCGCCAGATCGATGTTGGCCAGACCGTCCGCAAGGCGGCCAGCCGCAATGGTGAAGCGCTGATCATGGAAACGCTGAGAAGCGGAATATTTGACGGTGAGGTTCTCGCGATTGATGCCCTGTGGAAGGCCTCCATCGACGAGCAGGTGAATTATTGGCATGGCATCCTCACCCCGATCCGGTCCGACGCCGGCGGGTGGTATGTCCACTGCGAGATGGCACCGCTCGCGGCCGCGGAATATCAGACCAAGCTTCAATTGCGCGATACGCCGCTACAATTGCACCGGCTAGGCTCCGGATCGCCAAGTGCGCCGGCCGTCTAGCCGGATCGTGAACGCGAACGCTTCCTTTACCGGCGGATGCTAATACGGCGGCATGACGTTGATCGCCCGCACCTTGCCGGCCCTGCTGGGCCTGATCCTGATCCTGGTTGGTCCGGGCATCTCTGCCTTGGCGAGCCCGCCGGCATCCGGAGAGTCGACGGAGGACGGTCGGCACAGGATGATCACCTCATCCGAAACCTACATGCCCCTGCCGCCGCTGACTGCGACTGTCCAGGCCAACCGCCGGGCGCGCGGTCTCCTGCAGATCGAAGCGGGTCTTGAGATTTCGGACTCACGTCTGCGGCATCGAGTCGAGCGTTACATGCCGCGATTGCGGAATGCCTATGTCTCGGCCCTCTCGATCTATACCGGCATGCATTACAGCTTTGGCGAGGTGCCGGACGCGGACCGGATTGCCCAGATTCTCCAGGAAGCGACCGACATTACGCTGGGTCAGGAGGGCGCTGAAGTTCTGATCGGGATGATTATCATCCACGCCGACTGAGGCCGCGAAACCCTGACCGTCAAAGGCGGGAAATTCTGGCCATGAAATCGGCGAGCTCGACATCGAGCGCGGTCACTCCGCCCGCATCGTGCGTTGCCAGCGTGACATCGACCTTGTTCCAGACATTGAACCATTCCGGATGGTGATTCATCGCCTCGGCTTTCACCGCAACCTGGCTCATGAAGCCCCATGCTTCGTTGAAATCAGTGAACTCGAAGACCTTGCGGATGGCGTCGCGCCCGTCCACAGCAGCCCAGCCGTCCAACTGCTCCAACGCGGCCTTTGCGCCAATCCTCTTCATGTCTGCCTCCCGGCTTCGCGTGGTCGTGGCTATTCGGCGGGAACCGAGCGGTCGGCACCCAGCGTCATCGGCTCAATCCCCAGTGCCTTGAACAGGTCGAAATCGTCATGCTGTTCCGGATTGGGCGTGGTCAGCAATTCCTCGCCGACGAAAATGGAATTCGCGCCCGCCAGGAAGCAGAGTGCCTGCAATTCGCGGCTCATGCCTTCGCGGCCGGCCGACAGCCGGACCATGGAGCGCGGCATCAGGATACGCGCGGTCGCAATGGTGCGCACGAAGTCGATCCCGTCGAGCGGTTTGCTGTCTCCCAAAGGCGTGTTCGGAACCGCGACAAGGTGATTGATCGGCACGCTTTCGGGATGCGGATCCATTGAGGCCAGCTCCGTGAGCAGGCCGATCCGCGCCGCCTCGTCTTCGCCCATGCCGACAATCCCGCCGGTGCAGACATGAATGCCGGCGCCGCGAACCCTGGACAGGGTGTCGATCCGGTCCTGATAAGTCCGGGTTGAGATGACGCGGCCATAGTCTTCCGGCGCGGTATCCAGATTGTGATTGTAGTAATCCAGGCCCGCTTCGCGCAGCTTGACGGCCTGATCATCGGTCAGCATGCCCAGCGTGACACATGTCTCCATGCCCATCGACTTCACGCCGCTGATCATGTCGCAGATCTTGTCCTCGTCGCGCGTTTTCAGCTCGCGCCAGGCAGCGCCCATGCAAAATCGCGTCGCGCCTCCGTCCTTGGCCTTTTTGGCCGCATCAAGGACATCATCCAGTGGCATCAGCTTGGAGGCTTTCAGTCCGGTGTCGAAATGCGCGGACTGATTGCAATAGCCGCAGTCCTCGGCACAGCCCCCCGTCTTGATCGACAGAAGCTGGCTGGTCTGCACCTGGTTGGCCGGATGGCATTTCCTGTGCACGGACTGTGCGGCAAAGATGAGATCGTTGAACGGGGCGCGATAGATTTCGCCCGCCGTTTCGCGTGTCCAGTCCGTCCGGACCTGCGTCAGTTGGTCGATATCGTTCAAAAGGCTCATGGAAGATCAGTCCCGAAAAATGACACCGGAAACTAGGAAGACCGGCGCGCCGCGTCCAGACATGACACTGCGCTGGGCCGCGCGACTACTGTTCGTGGTCGCCATTGTGCTCATCACCGACCTCGCCCTGCAACCGGGAACCGCCTTGCCGCCCCGCCTGTTCGGCACCGACAAGCTGGAGCATTTTGCGGCCTTCATGGCGTTGGCCATTCTTGCGCGCGTCGCCTGCCCGAACCTGGCGCGCTCAATCACCGGGATTGTTCTGCTAGTCTATGGGGGTGGTATTGAGTGGCTTCAGGACATCGGCAGCGCAGGCCGAACAGCGTCACTGGCCGATTTCCTTGCCGATGCCATTGGCGTGATCTGCGGATTGCTCGTCGCCTGGTGGGCCGGAACCCGCTCCCGTCACTGACGCAACCCTCGCCCGGCGGCCGGACCCGGAATCGAAAAGGGCCCCGCCCAAGCGGAGCCCTTTCCATGTCAGCGCCTGGCCCGATCAGGCCGAAGGCGTCTCGTCTTCAGCGTTCGGATCAACACCTTTTTCAAGCTTCTCGAAATAGGCCTTGGTCATCTTGAAGACCAGGGGCGACAGGACCAGCAGTGCAATCAGGTTTGGCGCCGCCATCAGGCCGGTCAGCGTATCCGTCGTCAGCCACACGGTATTCATAAGCTGGGTGACGTTATCGCCGGCATAAAGCAGGAAGGTGGCTCCCAGGATCATGCCGATCCAGGCAATGCGGAAAGGCAGGATGATCTTCTCGCCGAGCAGGTATTCCGCACACCGCTCGCCATAATAGGACCAGCCGAGAATGGTGGTGAAGGCGAACAGGGCCAGGGCCCAGGTGACGAAATGATCACCGAAGCCGGGAAGGGCGTCGGCGAAGGCGGCCGTTGTGATGCGGGCGCCCGTGTCGCAAACCTCCGGAACATTGCCGCCGAGGGCGATCAGGCCGGCATCACACTCGCTCGGGATGACGCCCGAAGTGAGGATGGCGAGACCCGTGATCGAGCACACCATGATGGTATCAATGAACGTGCCCAGCATGGCGATGATACCCTGGTCGACCGGATCATCATTCTGCGCCGCGGCGTGCGCGATGGGCGCGGAGCCCTGGCCCGCCTCGTTGGAGAAGATGCCGCGTGCAACACCGCGCTGCATGGCCAGCATCAGGAGTGCGCCGGAGAAACCGCCCGCTGCTGCACCAAAGCCGAAAGCGTGGGAGAAAATGCTGGCGAGTGCGGCCGGTACGGCCTCGATATTGATCACCACGACCACCAGGCCGAGTGCGATATAGACGATGGCCATGGTCGGCACGACTTTTTCGGCCACGCTGGCAATCCGCTTGATGCCGCCGAGGATGACCATGCCCGCCAGCAAGGCGATCACGCCACCGGTGATGTAGTATTCGACGCCATAGGTGTCGCCGACCGTGCGGACGACCTCAGCCGTCTGGATTGCGTTGCCTGTTCCGAGGCCCGCCATCACACCGAAGAAGGCGAACAGTCCGCCGAGCCAGACCCACTTCTTGCCCATGCCGTTCTTGATGTAATACATCGGCCCGCCGACCCGGCGTCCGCCTTCGTCGACCTCGCGGAATTTCACCGCCAGAACGCCTTCGGAAAATTTGGTCGCCATACCGACCAGCGCCGTCATCCACATCCAGAAAAGGGCGCCCGGACCACCGATTGCGATGGCGACGGCCACACCGGCAATATTCCCCGTGCCGATGGTGGAGGACAGGGCCGTCATGAGTGCCTGGAAGGGGGTGACATCCCCGGCGCCTTCCGATTTGCGTCCTTTGATCAGTTCGCCAAAGGCGAAGCCGATCTTGCGCAAGGGCATGAATCTCAGCCCGATTGTCAGATAAAGGCCGGTGCCCAGCAGCAGCACCAGCATTGGTGGCCCCCAGACGAAACCATTGACCAAATCGACATACCCAGAAATCACGTCCATGCCGCTCCCCATTTGATGGCTGGGCGCACATTAGGAATTTGTCGCGGGGTGTGGAAAGGCTTTTTTGCGTCTGGATGTCAGCCGCATGAGGACTTGTTAAGTTGAGCGATCATCTGTTCCGGAGGAAATTCCGTCCCATCACGGGAGCCCAACATGATCAGAACCATCCTTCGCGTCCTAGTATCCGGCCTTGTTGTCATGGGCGCCAGCTCTTCGGCCTGGGGCCAGACGCGCATCACGGAATCCGCGCGTGACACCGCGATTGCCGACATCGCCCAGATTATCGAGGACGAATTCTTCGATGCTGAACGCGCAGCCGAGATTGCGGGCTCCCTGCGCAGCGCTCACGCGGAAGGGGCCTTCGACGCGTTTGGTGACGGTGAAGCTCTGGCGACCGCACTGACCACACGCCTGGCCGAGGAAGACCGGCATTTCGGCGTCAATTTCGTCGGGGCCGAGGCTGCCGCGGCCGCAATGCAAAGACCACGCCGAGGCGGAGGCTCCGGCGCCGGCCCGGGAGAGCGTCCGGTCGATCCATGGCTGCCCCTGAGACGCCAGAATTTCGGGTTTGCCAGCGTCGAGATCCTGCCCGGCAATATCGGCTATATTGACCTGCGTCAGTTCGCCCCCATCGAGCCTGCCGAAAGCACGGCGCACGCGGCCCTCGACTTTGTTGCGGGTACCGATGCCGTGATCTTCGACGTGCGCCAGAATGGCGGCGGCGCCCCGTCAATGGTGCAATACCTGGTCAGCCATTTTCTGGAACCGGGTGGTCGGACCCTGATCAACACTTTTGTGTCTCGGGACTATGAATACCCCAACCAGATGTGGTCGCTGCCGTCGCATCCGGCCGGGAACCGCCCTGACGTCCCGCTTTATGTTCTTACCAGCGCCCGGACCGGGTCGGCCGGCGAAGCCTTTCCCTACCACCTCCAGGCGCTTGAACGCGCCACACTGATCGGGGAGACGACCTACGGCGCCGGCAATCCCGGCGGCACCTTCCTGTCCGATGCCGGCTTCTCGATTTTTGTCTCGACGGGCTCGGCCCGCAATCCGGTCACCGGGACGAATTGGGAAGGTACCGGTGTTGTCCCCCACATCGAGACCGATGCCGAGGCCGCGCTCGATACGGCCCTGCGCCACGCCTATGCGGCCTTGCTGGAGACAGATCCCGATGACGGCGCTCGCCGGACGCTGGAATGGGCGCTGGAAGGCCTGACGGCGAATGCCGAACCGGTCTCACTCACCGAGGCCGAGCTTGCCCGCTATGCCGGCGCCTATGGCATTCGCAGTTTCTCGGTCGAGGACGGGCAGTTGATGTACAGCCGCGACGGACGTCCCGGTGCAGCGCTGCAGCCACTCGGCGATCATCGCTTCCGTCTGGACGGCGACGACAATGCCCGCTTCGTCTTCGTGGTGGATGGGTCAGGCCCGGCCGATCGCATGGACCTGCATCTGGGCGATGGGCGCGTACTGGGCAATGCCCGAACGGACTGACCTCAATCCGGCAAAACCTCGATCGTAAAAATGCCGAAGACCCAGTCATCGTCATTCATGTCCGCGAGCGCGGGGTCGGTGCCGCGCGGCCAGACCAGCATGGCGGGGCCGCGGCCACCAATCCCGAGCGGACGGCCGTCCTGATACAGGGCCAGGATGACGTCATGGGCCTGATAGCGGTCCGCCTCGATGTCGCGCTGATAGCCATCGAGGGCTGTGACCCGGACGGACCGGTTGTTCGCACCGGCGAAGGCCAGGACATCGCGAAGGCGCGGGCCGCGGAAACTGCGCTGATCGCCGCCGAGCGGGAAATCAGTTTCCACCGTGACAAAGTCGAAGCCTGCCAGTTCCGAGGCGCTCAGGCCGAGCGCCCGCTCGAAGTTGATGCCATAGCTGGCAAAGACCGGCTCCTCGCCGGCCTGCATGGCGCCGCGGTCATACTGCGAGAGCGGACCATGGAGGGTGACAAGGTCCGGGCCGGTCGGGCCAATCTCGGCGGCAGGCTGGCAGGCGCCGATGAAAGTCGCCAGCAGGGCGGTGGTTGTCGAAAGGATGGTCAGTCGCATGCGGGTCCCCTGCAAGGCGCAATCGAAATCACAGATAGGATCCGGCGAGGGTCACGACCTGGCCACCCGTACCAATCTTGAAGCGCGCAATACCGGCACCCGATGTCGTATTGACCCCGCCCAGATCCAGCTGCTGCACCCCGCGTGCCCGGAGCTGTTCGATCGCCGTCCATAGCAGAAGATTGTGAGCGCCACGCGGCGCCGCTTCATGGTCCAACCAGCCGATCTGGTAGGTGGCCGAACACCCGTGCACCAGAAAGAGCATCGCGGCCCGCTTCTGCTTGCCGGAATCGGCCCGCAGGATGACCAGGCTGCTCCGGTCCTGCCGCGCTTCGACAAATTCGGGCACAAGGGCCGCCGGCGTCGAGCGATAGCCACGGGCCGCGCGCTGCCCCTCTTCACTGGCCAGCAGCCAGCGATACTGGGCGAGTTTGGTACCATTGGCGACGACAGCCAGATCCGACTTCTCCGCGGCCTTGAGATTATTGCGCCATTTCTGGTCGAGGCCCGCGCGCAGCGTATCGAGGTCCTGTGTCAGATCCAGCGTCACGGTGGAATGGCCGGTCATCACCCGGCTCAAGCGCCGAGTTCCCTCGTCCATCGCCGCGTCCGGCGTGATGATGACAAGGCGGGGCCAGCCCAGTCCGAGGCCGGTTTTCAGCAGCCGATAGGCCTGCTCGCGCTTCGCGGCGGAAACAGTCTCGAGCCAGACCGGGCCGCGCGTGCAAAGCGCCATGTTGACCAGTCCGGCAATCTTGCGCGTTGTGAACTGGGCCAGACCGACCAGGACACCCTCATCCACGAGGCCGGCGCGAATGACCCGTCCGCCAAGCCGCGTCACCGCTTCGCCGTAACACCAGTCCTGCTGGAGCGCGGCGGGCCGGGCCGTCAGGGCGAGGTCCCAGGTCGGCTGAGCGATATCCAGATCAAGTTGCATGAGACGAAGCGTTAGGGATATCCGGTTAATGAGAGTTAAGCATAGCCGAAAGGACGCAGCGATGTTTGGAAAGCGACCCCAGACTGTCATGGGCCATACCATTGCCGAGCCGCGCCTGACCCTGATGGCGGTCTGGCTGGGCTTTCTCTATGTCGGCCTTCCCCTCCTCGTGATCACCGGCCTGCTCGACCTCGCCATGCAGGCCTTCTTCGGCATCTGTACCGGCCTTTGGTGTCTTCGCTGAAGCAAAGCGCCCAGCCTTCATACGAATTCGCGCGACAGGCGAGGCTGCGCATGTTTGAGTTGCTCTTCCAGAATTGGGGGAGACTGAGATGAGACGCATCCTTGCCGCTTTGGCCGTATTGACGATCGCTGCCTGCAGCGCGCCGACCGAAACATCCGACACGTCAGATGCCGAAAGCGCGGCCGTTGCACAGGCGATTTACGACGCCTTTGCCGCTGGCGACGTGCCGGCCTTTGCCGGCCTCCTCCACCCCGAGATCGTGTGGAATGAAGCCGAGAACTACCCCTATGCCGACAATAATCCCTATATCGGCCGAGACGCCGTGCTCGAAGGCGTGATCGGTCGGGTTGTGAGGGAATGGGAAGGTTTTGAGGCGGTGCCGGACAGCATGATCGCCCAAGGTGACCGTGTTGCTGTCATGGGCCGTTATACCGGCACGTTCAGCGCCACCGGCACGCCCATGGACGCTCAATTCGTCCATGTCTGGACCATCCAGGACGGCCAGGCCGTCGCCTTCCAGCAATACGCGGACACCTGGCAAGCCCGCCAAGCCAGCGGTATGGATTAGTCGCAGAGCAGAGTCGGGATTGGGCGCTTGTGAACCCAACGGGTTCGCCAGCGCGCCCGCGCGTCGGCCGGTCAGGCCGCCTCATCGGAGACGTCCGCGCAGCGGACTGTCGCGAGACAAGAAAAATGGCGCACCCAAGAGGATTCGAACCTCTGACCTCTGCCTTCGGAGGGCAGCGCTCTATCCAGCTGAGCTATGGGTGCGTCGAAGGCGAAGCCATAGCCGATGCGGGTAAGGTGCGCAACGCGGCTTTGCGCCTGATGGTCAGCGCGTGTGGCTCGATGGCCGCGCCCGTGCTTCAGCCATCACCCGGGGTCTGGCGTTTTACGAAAATCGCGTAGGCGACCCGGCCCAGTCCGGCGATCAGGGCGATGATGACGGCCACCATCGACAGTGTGTTGGCCATTTCGAGCGGGGCCAGCAGCCAGGCGCCGGCATGGATGAGTCCGCCAATCACCAGGGCCAGGCCGAAGAAGCGCTGCGCCGCCATCAAGCCCGGCTTGCTATCGCAGGCGGGATCGGCGTTTCGCGGACGCTTGCCGGTGGCATTGCCAAACAGGACCAGAATCAACCCGATCATGACCTGGGTCACGCGATCCGGCATGTCCGGCCCGACCCAGTTGAAATCGGCGAGAAGCGACATGCCATAAGCCGTCGCCAGAAGAATGGCGGCGAGGGCGAGTGAACCCTTCAGCGAGCGCGTGATCATGGCATTTCCTTTCATTCCGGAGGGCTGACGGGCGGCACGCCGGTACCAAGGCCGAACGCCCCGGCAAAGCCGAGCAGCGCCTCTTCCAGCACCGAGACATTGAGATGGTAGATGACTGACTTCCCGGCCTTTTCAGTCGAGACGAGTCCGGCCCCGCGCAGTACATTGAAATGGGCCGACATGGTTGGTCGCGAAACCGGGAAGGCGTCGGCCAGATCACCGGCCGACCGCGGGCCCGACTTCAACAGGCGGAGCACTTCACGGCGGGTCGGGTCGGAGAGAGCCTTGAAAACATCATTCATGAAATGATATTTAGCTAATCATCTAATTGATGTCAAGCCCTGCTCTCGCGCAATCGCCCCGGACGAAGCCGGGGCGCGGTAGCGACACGCGATAGGGTCAGGCTAGGCCGGTGCCGCCGACCTCGTCGGCGCCATCATCCATATCACCGGAGTTGCGCCGGCCACCGAGATCGTCGCCATCACTGTCATCGCGGCGGCGGCGGCCGTCCTTGGCCTGGGAGTAGCCGGTCAGGCCTACCCCCCAGTCGCGGTCGAAACCGTCGACCCCGCGATTGCGGAAATGGACTTTCCGTCCCGGCCGCATCAGCCAGCCATAAAGCCAGATCGCCGCGATCGCACTGGCGAGAATGAGGATGACGGCAAAGCCGGCACCCATTTCACCTTGCGGCTGCAGGAAGACGCCAAAGAACCAGGCCAGGGCGACAAAAAACGGGGCGCTCACCGAGATGGCGAAAAACTTCCGGATATAATGCGTGCGCATGCGAGCCTCCCTGTTAGTCCTGCTGGTTGATTGCTGATCTGCGGCCCTCCTTCGGCCGCCATCACAATGGGCCGCAATCATGCCGAAAAAGGGGCAGGTCTGGCGGGATGGTCGCGACGGGAGTCCCCGCAGACGCGCGCGCGTGCATCAGGCATCCTGGCGGTTATAGGTGAGGGCAAGGAAGACATCTTCCAGATCAGCTTCCTCGGTGCGCAAATCCTCGATCCGGCCCCCGGCGGCGCGAAACTTCTCGATCATCTCGGCAACCGATTGCTGGCCATAGCGATAGGTGATGGCCAGTGCCCCGTCAGAACGGATCTCGGCGTCATACTCGGACAGCTCCGTCGGCACGGCGCTGAGAGCCTCGGCGGGCTCGATGACCAGGGTCTTGGAATCCATCCGCTTGAGCAGGGTTTCCTTTGGTTCGCAGGCGATCACCTGACCATGATCGATAATGGCGATCTGGTCACAGAGCTCCTGGGCTTCCTCGAGATAATGCGTGGTCAGGACAATCGTCGTGCCGCGCGCATGCAGTTCGCGGACATAGTCCCAGAGCTGGCGGCGAAGCTCGATATCGACCCCCGCCGTCGGTTCGTCGAGCACCAGGATGGGCGGGGTGTGGACCATGGCCTTGGCGACCAGGAGGCGGCGCTTCATGCCGCCGGAGAGCTGGCGTACATAGGCATTGCGCTTGTCGGACAGGCCGACCGCCTCGAGCAATTCATCCGTCTTGCGCTCGGCCTTGGGCACGCCATAGAAGCCCGCCATCAACTCCAGCGTCTCATGCGGCGTGAAGAAGACGTCCATGTTGATTTCCTGCGGCACCACCCCGATGGCGGCGCGCGCGGCGCGACTGTCCTGGTCGACATCAATGCCCCAGGTCTTCGCGGTCCCGCCGGACTTCTTCACCAGTCCCGCGAAAATATTGATGAAGGTCGACTTGCCGGCCCCATTGGGTCCGAGGAGACCGAAGATCGATCCGCGCGGCACTTTCAGGTCGATCCCCTTCAGCGCGACTTTCGGCTCGGCGAGCTTGGAACCGCGATAGGTCTTCTTCAGGCCGGTGGCCTCGAGCGCGAAATCAGGAAGGGAGGAGCTGTCGGACATGTCGCCTCGGAATTGACGGATGAGGGCCAAAGGCCATAACTAGGCTCCACACTTAGGGATCGTCATTCATCCTGTCCATGAGGGCTTGTCCATGGCCGACGCCGCCAATTCCGTACCGCCGTCCGAAATCATTGTCACCGACCAGCACCGCATGGCCTGCGATGGCGGCGATGGCGCATTGGGACATCCGCGCGTTTATCTGGAAATGGGCCAGGATGATTTCGTCGAATGCCCCTATTGCGACCGCCGCTTTGTGCGGGCCGGCTCGTCCGAAGACCCCAAGGCCTGACGCACCGCGCCAGACTGACGGGTCAAATGCAGGCGGCTGGGGAGGCGCATTGTGGCTGACACCGGAACACCGCCGCCCGCCAGGCGCGGCAAATCCACCTCGCAAGTCATCGGGCTCTTGGTCGGGATCGCCCTCGCCGTTCTGTTGCAAGTCCTGCCGCTGCCCGAAGGGCTGAGCCGCGAAGCCTGGCTGCTCGCCTCCCTCGCCCTGATGATGGCGGTCTGGTGGGCCACAGAAGCCATTCCAATCGCGGCCACGGCGCTGATCCCGATGGCGCTTTTCCCCTTGCTGGGCATCACTTCGACCGGTGCCGCGACCGGCCCCTATGCCAGCCCGATCGTGATGCTGCTCCTGGGTGGCTTTATCGTCGCCCTGTCGATCGAGCGCTGGAATCTGCACACACGGATCGCGCTCAATATCGTCAGCGGTTTCGGCGGAAGACCGGCCGCCCTCATTCTCGGCTTCATGCTGGCCTCGGCGCTCCTGTCGATGTGGATTTCCAATACGGCGACTACGCTGATGATGATCCCGATCGCCCTGCGTGTGGCCCAGGAAGTCGAGCGCGAGGGCGTCAGTTCGAGATTCTTCGCCCCGGCCCTGGCCCTTGGCGTCGCCTACGCGGCCTCGATCGGCGGTATGGCGACGCCGGTCGGCACGCCGACCAATCTGATCGGCATCGGTTATCTGCAAAACGAGTTCGACATCGCGATCGATTTCGCGACCTGGATGGGGATGGGACTGCCCATTGTCGCCCTTTTGATCCCCGTCGCCTGGCTCATTCTCACCCGCCTCGCCTTTGATCTGAAGGGTGGCGGTGACAGCGTTGCAGCGAAAGACCTCGTTCGCACCGAGCTCGCCCGACTGGGCTCCATGACCCGGCCGGAATGGCGTGTCGCCCTCCTGTTCGGAACGGTCGCCATCCTGTGGATGGGCCGGGTCCTGCCCGGCGAACTGATCGGCCAACCCGGCACGGAGTGGGGCTGGAACCCGCTTCTGGCCTGGCTCGGTACCACACTCGACCTGCCCGTCACCCTCGCCCTCGGCAATACCCAGATCGCGGTCATGGGGGCGCTGGCCACCTTCCTCGTGCCGGCCGGTGATCGCGGCGAACGTCAGGGTGAAATGCTGATGGATTGGGAAGGCCTTGCCCGCCTGCCCTGGAATGTCGTCATCCTGTTCGGCGGTGGACTCTCACTGGCCGCCGCCCTCTCCTCCACGGGACTGGCCGACTGGCTGGGCGGACAGATGGGCTTCCTCGCCGACATGCCGGTGCCGGTCCTCCTGCTGATCTTTGTGGCCTTGGTCGTCTTCCTCACCGAGCTGACCTCGAATGTCGCCACGACAACCGCCTTCCTGCCCGTGCTCGGCGTGATCGCGCTTGAGGCGGGTGTGGAACCGGAGACCCTGGTCGTCCCGGTCGCCATTGCCGCCTCGACCGCCTTCATGCTGCCTGTCGCAACCGCCCCGAACGCCATCGTCTATGCCTCCGGTGCCGTGACCCAATTGCAGATGATGAAGGCCGGGGTGCGCATCAATCTGGCGGCCATCGCCATCATCACCGGGATTTTCGTGCTCTTCGGCTAAGCCGCGGCACCGAAATCGCCATGGCGCTGGCGCCTGGCGGAACGGGAGGGGAACGGGATGTCGGCCAATGCCGTCAACCGGTTTGATTTGAATAACGTGACATCGTCGACATCCCGTTCGCGGAGATTTCCCGGACGCTCTCGCCCCCGATTCCAATGCGCCAGGTAGATGGGGTCGGTCGTTTAGTGCCCCGCGACCTGATCGCACGCCCTGCCGGAGTGTCGGACTGTCATCCCCGACACGCGGACAGGCTCCGCTCGCTTCCGGGCACAAGTGACAGGGCCCGCGCCTCCCATCCCGAAAACCGACGGCATTATTGCCCGGGGGCAGAGGGGGGAGGATAAGTTTTGTGAGAATTTCCGCCCCACACACCGTCATCCCGGCGCAGGCCGGAACCCGGTCTGCGACGCAAGCTCCTGCCAGGATTGGCGAAACCGCATGTGCGAGACTGGGTCCTGACTTGCGTCAGGATGACGGTGTTGGGGGTGTCAGGCGAGGATAGGCAGATACGCGCCGTACCGGAGCGAGCAAAAAGCTCCTAATCGAAGGCGGCGTCAACCGGCCAGTCTTCGCTTTCAGTGCGCCAGAGGATTGAGGCGATCTTCCACTCACCATTGATCTTGAACAGGGTGATGAAATTGACCCCGATCAGGAAGACCTCGCCGGTCACGCCATTGACGCCTTCATAGGCGGAGCGGGCATAGGCGATCTCGCCCCATTGGGTGATTTCGGTGCGGGTGGCGCGTTCGGTGAAGCCGTTCTCGACCAGCCAGGGACCGGAGCGCTCGATATAGTCATCCAGCGTAATGACTCGGCCGGCGCCATTTCCGTCCTCGCCCGGACCGACCGCTCCCATCGCAGCACCGTCCATATAGAGGTCGCGCATGGCGTCGAAGTCGCGGGCATGGCCGACCGGGCCGGAGATGACCGCGTAGAGCGCGTCGATCTGCGCTTCAATGGCGGCGGTTTCATCGGTCTGCGCGGTGGCGGGCGCGATGATGGCGGCGGACGCGGCCAATGCCGCGAGAAGTGTGCGTTTCATGGGGCTCCCCAGCTTTGATGCCGTGCGAGCGTCGCCAAGTCGCGCCTGGGAGGCAAGTTACTGTTCGGACATCCGGGAGCAGGTGAATGCCTGGCGCTCGGCTTCGGCGGCGGCGATATCCGTATTCGCGTCGATGACGCGGCGATAGAGGATGAGGCCGGTTTGAGTGGGAGCCTCGAAGCTCCGATCGGTTTCCTCCGGGACGTTGGATGCCGAGCGCGCGAAAAGACGGATTGAAGTGGTGGCGCTTCCGGCATCCCGATCGCTGATCGCCGCGAAATTATTCGTATTGGAATCGTAGAAACTCACCGAGGCGTAGTTTCCGTCTGCGGGCCAGGGCGCTTCGATGCGCAGCGGGCCGTCATTGAGATCGTAAAGGCAGACCGAATAGAGAATGTCCGGGCTGGCGCGGACAATGGTCTGGTTGTCGGCGGTAACAGGCGGGGCGTGGCGGACCCGTCCGGCCTCTCCGCCCAGCGTCTCGATCCGGTCCATGGCCCGCGACATGATCAGGCCGGGCATCACGGTCAGCGTGATGCCCGCTCCTATCGCCAGGCCGAGCACAAATGGCAGGAAGGGCAGGCCGCGGCGCGTCATGTCTCGCCCCCGCAGCTGACCGGCTCAATGCGTGGGAAAGTCAGTGTGTCCAGCGCGTCGAGCACGGCCGGGTCGGGGTGATAGAGGCGCAGAGTGAGTGAGAACAGGCCGGCATTTTCGGTGACGATCGCGCCGGGCTCGTCCTGTCCGACCGGTATGATGACTCGACCCGTCGCGTCGGTGCGCGCCGTGGTCTGGCTGACCGCATGGCGGTCGCGGCTATTGCGCGGCAGAAAGCTGTCCTCGTCATAGATGGTCAGGGACCACCAGCGTGTCGGCGGCATATCGCCGATGACTTCATAGCGGCATCGCTCAGTGAGGTTATGGCCTTCACTGTCGCGTGTGGCAGTGAAATAGACCGCTTCCTCCCGGCTGAGAGCCAGCAGGCCGCGGCGGGCCACCAGTGAGCGGACCAGCGGATTGGCGTCTGGCGAGCCGATATTCGGATTGCTGACCCAGGCGCCGTTATGCACGCCGCCAATTTCGCCCGGGCTGAAGGCCAGGGCGATTGCCATGACGGTTCCGGCCACCAGGCCGAGAATGAAGGTAATGAGATGGCGCAGCGTCATGTTGCAAACCTAGCCAGATTGGTGCTGACCGGGAAAGCGAAAAGCGTCAGCCGGTCTTGGCTTGCATATTGGTCAGGGTTTGCAGCATGCCCTGGATATTGCGGAGCTTGGCCCGGCCATCCTCGGCCTGGGCCTCGGCGAGGCCGACTGCGGATTTCAGATGGCGCAGGGCCCGGGCCTGGGCGTCAGCCGAGCAATTTCCGATCGGCAAGGCGCCGCCAGTGGCGAGGCGCAAGAGCCCGGTGGCCTTGTCCAGCGCCGGTCGATCTCCCGACTCGACCATGTTCATGATCTTGCTCTCATCCACAATTTTCATGCCCATGGCGTCGAAATTGGCCGCCAGTTCCAGCTTGTCGCGTTCGGGGTATTTGCCCTTGAGGATTTTCGACTGCTGGGCGGTCAGCTTGGCCAGGCGCTCCAAGGGCTTGGCGTCGCCGCGAACATACCAGGACTCGCATCTGGATGAGCTCAGCGTCGAGCGGACATAGCCGGCCAGTTTCTGCTTGTTGGCCTCGCCGACGAGATTTTCCTCGAGCGCAATCAGCCGATCCAGCTCTTCGTCCGGTCCGCGTGAGTGGCGCAGTAATTCGTCGATGATCTCGGGCTGAAGCAGCCGGGCCGAGCGTGAGGCGAAGGCCTTGATCAGGGCATCGGCGGGCAGCGTGCTGTCGGCGCAGATGACCAGGCGGCTGGCGAGATCCCGGGCGAGCCGGACCTCGTCGCGAACACTGGTCGGACGCAGGCGCTTCGGGCGCTCAAGCTCCTTGAGTATATTCGTCGCGATGGTTGCCCGGCAGGCGGGATACTCCTTGGCCTTGATTTTCTTGGCGAGGCGTTTGGCCGCGCTGGGGGCGAGATTCAGGGCATCGGCGGAGTGGTCGCCATCGAACAGGCAGGCAAGACGCTCCAGTGTTTCGCCGAGATCCTTGCAGCTGCCGAGCAGCGCGTCACGTCCCGCGTCAAACGCGATGACTTCGGCCATGTAGTGGTCAACTTCATCCAGCGCGAATGTGCGGGCCGCTTCGTCGGCCGGCAGGCTGTCACCCATGTCGAGCAGGGCTTCCAGCTTGTCTGCGAACTTCTTTTCATGGCGAAGCCGGTCGGCCATGGCTGCGCGCAGCGAGTAAGCACGGCGGTCACGATTGTGAATCTCCGCGGCGATGTCGGCGAATTGCGCCTTCTTCGGATATTCCGGTAGTTTCTGATCGCGGCCATCCTTGTAGATGCGTGCCAGGGATTTCTGGACCAGCTCATTGAGCAGTTTCACATAGCCGTGCACGCCGGCATCGCTGTCCTTTGCCGAAGCAATGGCGACTTTCTGTACCGCGTGCTGGAGTTCTGTGCCGGAGGCTTCGAGGTTTTCTACCAGATCCGGGCGATGCAGCAATTCCATCGGTATGGCCTGCACGCGTTCGAACCAGCCCGTCAGAACGCGCCGAATGGTGTCGCGGGCATGTGGCTTGGACAGATCATCCGGGGTCAGGCAGGGCAGTTGTGCTTCGCCGGTCTTTTCCGTCTCCGCACCCATCGTCTCGGCCCCGGCTTCGAAGACGGGCACGGAGCGAAATTTGCGATGTTCCGAATTGAAGGTCTCCTTGGACACTCGGACCGAGGCATCCTTGTTCTTGGCGACCAGAGTCTGGGCCAGCTTGATGGCCTTTGCACGGTCCTCCAGCGCCTCGCTGAGCGCCCAGCCCGACTTGCGGTTTTTCTTGAAAAAGACTTCGTAGTGGACGTCGCCGGACATGTACCAACTCCCCTGGAGCCTTATTGATGGCACAAAGAGGCTTAAAACCGGGTGAACCATGCTCCTGATTCATCAAGGGAGCTTGGCGTGTCGGCCCGGCCGCGGCTATGGTTCCGGCACGCGGATCAATTTGCGCCCCGATTGACGGGGTCAGCGCGCGGAGATGGCATGGCGACGATTGCACTCGTGGATGATGATGAAAACATCATCACATCGGTTTCGATCTTTCTCGAAGGCGAAGGATATCATGTGCGGACCTATAATGACGGGGCCTCCGCACTGACCGCCCTGACAGAGGATCCGCCGGACCTTGGGATTTTCGACATCAAGATGCCGCGCATGGACGGGCTGGAATTGCTGCGCCGCCTGCGCCAGTCCTCCAATCTGCCGGTCATCTTCCTGACTTCGAAGGATGACGAGTTCGATGAGGCGCTCGGGCTCAATCTCGGCGCCGATGACTATATCGCCAAACCCTTCTCCCAGCGTTTGCTGGGCGAGCGGGTGAAGGCGGTCCTGCGCCGCGCCCGCCTGTCCGGGGATCCTGTCGGCACGGTGGGTCTCGAGCCGGGTGACAGCAAGCCGCTCGAGCGCGGCAGCCTGCTGCTGGACCCGAACCGCCATGCCTGTTCCTGGAAGGGTGAACCGGTCCGCCTGACGGTCACCGAATTCCTCATTCTCCAGGCCCTGGCGACACGCCCGGGCTATGTGAAGAGCCGCGACAATCTGATGGACGCGGCCTATGACGATCAGGTCTATGTCGACGACCGGACGATCGACAGCCATATCAAGCGTATTCGCAAGAAATTCCGGGAATCCGACAAGAGTTTCGACGCGATCGAGACCCTCTACGGCGTGGGTTACCGCTATAAAGAAGACTGATTCCAGCGCCGCGATGTCGGGTCTGCAGCGTGTCGGGACGCTGCTTCGCAGCCTCGCGCCGCGGCCGTCCTCGCGGCTGGCGCAGCTGATCCTGATGGCCAATTTCGTCGCTCTCGGCGTTCTGGTCGTGGGCATGCTGGCCCTGACCGAGACCCGTCGCGGCCTCGTCAATGCCAAGCTGGATTCGCTGCGTGCCCAGGGCGAGCTGATCGCCAATGTGCTGGCCGAGGGTGCGTCCGATGGCGCGCCCGCTCCCGCCCTGCGCAATGAAGATGCCCGCGCCATCTTGCGCCAGCTCTACGTGCCCGAGGAATCCCGCGTCATCGTTTTTGACAAGGGTGCGGCGATTGTCGCGGACAGCCATCTTCTGGCCGATGTATTCGAGACCACGCAATTGCCGCCACCCGGCGCGCAACGCCCACCCATCGCCGAAAGCGCCCGCTCCCTGCCCGTGCAGGTGCTCGACGCGCTCGCCAACCTCCTGCGCTCTTCCGAGGAGCGCGAAGCGATGGGGCGCGATCTGCGAGAGGAAGTGCGCCAGGTCATCAATGGCGAGACCGTCGCCGGGGTGCGGCGCGAGGCGGATGGTCGCCGCGTGGTGTCGGTCTCGCTGCCAATCCAGCCGGTCCGGGCGATTGTCGGCGTGGTGACGATCGAATCCTACGACCTCGACACGCTGATCGAGGCGGAGCGGCGGGCGCTCCTGCCCTTCATGATCATTGCTGCTCTGGTGACGGCGATGTCGTCGCTGGCCCTGACCGTTTTCATCGCCCGCCCGATCCGCCGACTGGCGCGGGCGGCGCGGGAGGCGCGGCGGGCCGGTGGCCGGCGCGTTACCATGCCCGATCTGCGAAGCCGCAATGACGAGATCGGCGAGCTTGGCGTGGCGCTGTCGGACATGACCGAGGCGCTCTATGATCGGCTTGACGCCATCGAGAGTTTCGCCGCCGATGTCGCCCACGAGCTGAAAAACCCCCTCACCTCGATCCGTTCCGCCGTTGAAGTCCTGCCCAGGGCGAAGGATGAAGAGCGACGCGGTCGCCTGCTCGCCGTGATCGCCGCCGATGTCGGGCGGCTGGATCGCCTGATCACCGACATCTCCCGGGCATCCCGTGTCGATGCGGAGCTGGCGCGCGAGGATGTCAGCCGATTCGATCTCGGCGACCTGATCGGGGAGCTGGTGGAATCCTATAACGAGGCAGGCAGCCATTCCGCCCGTATCCGGTTGGACCAGCAGGTTCGGTCGGCACTGGTCATAGGTCGCGGCGATCCGCTTGGTCAGGTCTTCCGCAACCTGCTCGACAACGCCCTGACTTTCTCGCCGGAGGGCGGAGAAATCCTGGTCTCGATGCGGCGCGGCCAGATGGAGGGGCGGACCAGTCTCAAAATCCATGTGGATGATCAAGGACCCGGTATTCCCGAAGACAATCTGGAAGCCGTGTTCGACCGCTTCTACACGGAACGCCCGAAAGGCGCGGCGTTCGGCACCCATTCCGGTCTTGGCCTCGCAATCTCACGCCAGATCGTGAAAGCGCACGGCGGTACAATCGTGGCCCGCAATCGTCGCAATCAGGATGGCGATGTGGTGGGCGCGCGATTCACCGTCGAACTTCCGGCGGCCTCCGCCGACTGACAAATTGACCGCGCGATTGCAAAAAGACGCTTCCCCCTCAACTCAAGCCGCGTTTAGATGCTGGCATGATCGGAGTCGTCGTCGTCAGCCATGGCCGTTTGGCCGATGAATTTGTTGCCGCCACGGAGCACGTGGTGGGCCCCATGGATGCGTTCCTGGCCGTCTGTATCGGTCCGGACGACGATATGGAGAAGCGTCGGGGCGACATCAAGCAGGCCATCGAGGACGCGGATCGCGGCGAGGGCGTGCTCATTCTGACCGACATGTTTGGCGGCACGCCATCCAATCTCGCCATTTCCCTGCTTGAGCCGGGCAAGGTCGAAGTGATTGCGGGCGTGAATCTTCCGATGTTGATCAAGCTGGCCGAGGCGCGCTCGCGCGCCGATCTCGATAGTCTCTCGCGCATGGGTGAGGATGCAGGCAAGCGCTATATCGCGATCGCGTCCAATGTCCTTGAAGGTGCCGGCAAGTGACGCCGGTCGCGCGCAAGGTGACCATCTGCAATGCGCGTGGGCTTCATGCGCGTGCGGCGTCCAAATTTGTCGAAATGGCCCAAGGCTTTGATGCCACGATCCATGTCTCGCGTGATGGCGAGACCGTAAATGCGGATTCGATTATGGAATTGCTCATGCTGGCCGCTGCCAAGGGCTCGGTCATCGCGATCGAGTCCGAGGGTCCGGACGCGGAAAAGGCAGCGGACCGCCTCAGCGAGCTGGTCGAAGCCGGCTTCCACGAAGACGACTGAGGCAGTCGCCGGCTGTATGGCGCCGTGATATGAAAAAGCCCGCCAAGCGGCGGGCTTTTTTGTCGCGTCAGCTTGCTCAGTTCTGGCCGATCGGGGTGCGATCAAGATCGACATCCGGGGCGCCAGGCGCATAATCAGCCTTCCCGTCCGAACCCATCATCGGGTCGAGGTCCCCATCCATCAATGGATCATCGACGATCGGCGCGGCCGGCGTGTCGCTTGCCTCCGTGGCGGCCGTCGCGACCGGCTCGGACTCAGGCTGGTCGTCAGCCGAGGTCGCTGGTTCTGCTTCGATGACGGTTTCCGGCGTCGCTTCAGATTCGACGCCAGCCTCGGCTTCCAAGGTGTCATTGCCCGGCATGGGCGGCGGCGGAGCGACCGGCATGGTCCGTTCATCGTCGAGATCAACACTTGCCGGAGAAGCGGCAGAGATTGCAGCGTCATCGCCTTGAGGGTCAGCGGTTTCAACCGCGGTCAGGGCCGCGGCTGCAGCGACATCATCAAGACTGGGTAGATCTTCATCGACCGTCGGATCTGCGGCCTCCGCTTCCGTATCCGCGACCACGGCTTCCGCATCTGTGATCTCAGCCTCCGCAGATGCAATCTCGCTCTCTGGGAGAGCGATCTCGGTCTCCTCGGCTTCGGTCCCGGTTTCTGCCTGGTCCGGCAGATCCTCGTCAGTCTCTGAAACCGACTCACTGTCGGTGCTGGCGTCGACCGCCTCGCTGGTGTTGGTGGTTTCTTGCGCCTCGACATTTTCCTCTGCCGGCGCGGGCGCGAGGTCAGTCTCTGCATCCTCGGACGCAACGGACTCTGCTATCGGCTCGACCTCATCCGAAGCATCACTCTCGGCACCGGGCGCCTCGATGTCCTGGGCGGTTTCGGTGTCCTGGACGGCATCGGCCGGTGCTTCCGCGTCGCCGGCAGCGTCCGGTATCGCAGCGTCAGCCGCGATTTCGGTTTCCGTGTCGTCGGTCGGCGCGGCCGGCAGAAGGTCGTCCTGGGCCGGCGCTTCGACTTCGCCCGATCCGTTGTCGTCCTGCGGAATTTCGTCGGTTGCAACCGCCTCGGAGGCGCCGTCTTCGCTGGCGGCCTGCGATTCTTCGCTTTCGTCTATGGCTTCCGGCGAGTCTTCCGCTTCCGCGCTTGCGCCCGACTCTGGTCCGGACGCCGTGTCAGCCTCTGTCGCGGCTGTCTCGGCGACATCCGCATCATCATTGCCTTCCGCCGTCGCGGTCGCTGCCGCGATGGCAGCACTGGCGACCACGCCAGCCTTCGCCGCGCCGGATGTGTCGCTGGCGCGCACGCCTTCCTCGGGCGGGTTGCGCAGCGCGTGTTCGGCGAGACGGGCGACGCGAGCATTGAAGCGTCCGCCATCACGCACGCGATTTATCAGTCCGCCCAGCATGAAGAGCAGCAGGCTGCCACCGATGATGGCCAAGGTCGGCAAAGCCGCCCCGAGAATGCTGCCGGCCGCCAGGGCCAGCGCACCGAGGGCCGGGATGTAAACCAGGCGCCAGGACCGTCCGAGAAAGCTCAGAAGGGCGAGCAGGCCGGCTCCAACGCCGAGCCCCCATTCGGTCAATTGTGCCATCGGTATGAAGCCGAGCGATGCGAGCGCGTCCAGGATGCCGGACGGCAGGGCTGCCTCAAGGCGCCAGCCCGGCAGGCCGGGCAGAAAGGCGGCGATCTCCGCATAGACATCAAAGGCCGGCACAGATGCGATCAGATTGGCATTGACCTCGGCCAGGAAGCCGTGAATGGCCGGCCAAACGGCGGCGATGGCCACCAGGGCGAGAGCGAGCACGGAGAGCCACCAATTGAAGCCTCGCGTTACGCCGGAGCGGGCCAGCAGGCCGGTTGCCTCCGGTGCCGCGCGCATCCAGGTGCCTCGCGTATGATTGACAATGGCCGCCGGGCGGGAGCGTCGATTGGGGCCGGCCTGGACCCGCAGAACGCTGGCCGTATCCCCCGGTGCCAGTGCATTCGAGCGCTCCAAAAGACGGACATCATGCGCCATGCCATCCGTATCCGTGACCCGACCCATTCCATCATCCGAGGCGGAAACTTCACCTGAAACCGTGTAGAAATCGATCCGGCGGGCGCCGAAAGACTGCCCGGCATGTGCGGTCGGTAACAAAGACATGGCTTTACGCACCTCTAACAACGAACGCCTGGCCGGATGTGTCAAAACGGCAGGCCTCTCACCCATTCGCGAGGAACCCTACAAGTTTGATGCCGGAAATAGAACGGTCTTCATCCATTCTTCAGAGATTGTTCAACATCTGTTCCGCGAGAGGCGTGCTGAAACCGGGCTTCCGTGTTCTCCGGCGAGCCGCTAGCTTGCCGCCATGCGAAACTTGATCGTCTGTTTTTGCCTTGCCCTGACTGCCTGCGGCGGGGTGCCGGTGCCGGAGCTGCCCGGTCTGGCGCCACCCGGGCGTGGGCCATTCATTCCGCGTGATGAATTGCCGGTGCCTCCGAATGTAGAGCGTATGATGGGACCCGAGGATTGTCGGGGCTCGACCCTGGCCGCGGTATCGGCCTCCCTGCCTGATTATCCGGCCCGGGCCTGGGCGCGGGGACGGCAGGGCTGGGTCGTGGTGCGCTTTCATGTCTATGCAGATGGCAGTGTGCATCGGGCGCGGGTTCATCGGGCTGTGCCCGACGGGCCGTTCAACCGCGCCACTGAGCGCGCAGTCTCGAATTGGCGGTTCGCGCCGCTGGAGGGCGTCGAAATTCTGGAGAATTGCGCCGTCATGTTCGAATTTCGCGCCGGCGAAGTGCACATTCGCTGAGCCGATCCCGCTTTCCACACCTTCCTGCAGTGGGTGGGCGCCCATTATTGGCTCCGCCTCGCTCGCGCGGGCCTGCCGGATATAGCAGGGCGGACGACCGATCCTGCCATTGCGCCGGGCTCGGGTTTTCCCCATTCGGTCTGGCGGGGTATATAACTTATTAAGATTTTTACCGGCCCGGGCATCGCCCGCGAGTCCACAGGCCGGTATCATGGTGATTCGTGAGGGCCGCAAGCGATTGGGGGCGGGTCCGCACCCAGGGCGACATTGATGACCGGACAGACATTTCAGTTCGTGACACTTGCTGTCACCGTCGGCGCCGTAGCCTTTGCCGTGGCCGTGGGTATCTGGGCCTTCAAGCTGACCTCGGGTGCGCGCGGCGCGCAGGCGCTATGGCGCCGCAAGCTGGCCGAGCTCGAGGATCGTATCGCGCGGGCCGATAGCGTTTTCGGCGCCCATCCCGGTCTCGTCCTTGTCTGGGATCAACCGCCCTTTGATGAAGCCGACACAGGCTGGGGTGAGCCGCGCATCTTCGGGTCCTCAGTGGCCCTGGCCTCACTGCTGCGCTTCGCCGAGGCCAGCGATGGCCCCAATCCTGCCGGCATCCTGATGGAAGGTCTTGCGGACTATGAGGCTCGCTCGGCTGGCGGCGATGAAACCACGCTGCGTCGCCGCTTCCAGGAGCTGATGCAGAAAGGCCAGCCTTTCTCGCTGACAATTCTTGGCCCCAGCGGTCGATTTCTGGAAGTTGATGGCCGGGCCGCCGGGACGCAGCTTGTGGTCTGGCTGTCCGATGCGACGATCCGCGGTCTCGAAGAATCCGGCGCTCGGGGGCGCATTGAGGAGGCGCGCCGCCTGGTGTCCAAGGACCCGCTGGCTTTTCTCGATATGCTCGGTCGTGCGCCTTTCCCGGCCTGGCGAATGAATGCCAGCGGCCGCATGGAATGGGCCAACCAAGCTTATGTGAAAGCGGTCGAGGGCGACACGATTGACCACACGCTTGATCGCCAGATCCTGCTCGATACTGCGATGTCGGACCTCGCCTCCCGCGCGACGACAGATGCCGACCCGGTCGAGGAGATGCGCATTGTGGTGGTCGACGGATCGCGCCGTGGCCTGCGATTCATGGTCTTCCCGGTCTCGGGCGGCGCTGCCGGCTTCGCCCTTGATGTCACGGATGGCGAAGAGGCCAAGGCGGCACTGGCCCGTTTCCGCCGGGCCCATGACGATACGCTCAATCACATGGCCGAGGCCGTGGTGGTGTTTGATCGGTCCAAACGCCTGAACTTTCATAACAAGGCCTTCTCCAACCTGTTCAAGCTCGATGATGCCTGGCTGAATGAGCGGCCGGGTCACGCGCAATTCCTTGATCGCATGCGCGAAAAGCGACTGCTGCCGGAGCAGGCGGATTTCAGTGCGTGGAAGACCGAGGAATTGGCGCGTTATGACGCCCCGCCGAATGAGGAAACGCCGGACGAGCTCTGGCCATTGCCGGATGGCCGCACGCTACGCGTCGCCCGCCAGCGCCATCCGCTGGGTGGCCTCATGCTGATTTTCGAGGACAAGACGGACGAGCTCGCCCTGCGCGCGCGTTACAACACGCTGATCAATGTGCAGCGGGCCACGCTCGACAAGCTTCACGAGGCCGTTGCCGTTTTCGGGGCCAATGGGCGGCTGCAACTGAACAATTCGGCCTTCGAGGATCTCTGGGGTTTCGAGGCGGACGAGCTGGACGGCCAGCCTGATTTCGACGCCGTGTCCGAGACCTGCGCCGCCCTGTTTACCGACGACCGCGTCTGGACCGATATCAAGGCGCGAGTCACCGACCCCAGCCCGCAGGCGCGCAAACAGGTGACTGGTGAGATGCGGCGTTCAGACGGTCGTGTCCTGACTTATCTCACGCGCCCGCTGCCCGATGGCGCGACGCTGATCTGCTGGGATGATGTCACCGATAGCCGCCGCATCGAAGAAGCGCTGCGCGAGCGGGCCGAAGCGCTGGAGACCTCCGAGCGCATCAAGACCGAATTCGTCGAGCATGTGAGCTATCAATTGCGCACGCCGCTGACCACGATTGGCGGCTATGCCGACATGCTGGCCCAGGGCTTTGCCGGCGAGTTGTCCGATCGCCAGAAGGAGCCGATGTCGGCAATTCAGTCGGCGGCCGCGCATCTGGCCAAGCTGATTGACGATATTCTCGATGTCGCGGCGATTGATGCCGGGCAACTCGAGCTTGAGCTCGGCGATGTTGATCTGGGCGAGGTGGCACGCGAAGCAGCCGAGCTGGTCGCCGCCCGAGCCGATCATCACGCCATCAAGCTTGATATCGAGGTGGAAGACGGCCTTGGCCTGCTCCGGGCGGACCGTAATCGCCTGAAACAGGTTTCAATGAACCTGCTCTCGAACGCCATTCGTCATGTAGCGACCGGGGGGGCTGTCACGATCGGCGCGCGCCGCAATGGCGAGGATATTACGCTCTGGGTCCAGGATGATGGCGAAGGGATCGCGCCTGAGAAACAAGCCAGCGTGTTCGACCGTTTCTCCCGCGGCGAGCGGGGTGGCGCCGGCCTTGGCCTGTCACTGGTCAAGGAAATCGCCGAACTGCATGGCGGTTGGGTCGAGCTTCAGTCCGAGCCCGAGAATGGCACGCTGGTTTCCTGTCACCTGCCATTGGAGCCGCGTAGCACGGCGGTTCCACCCGAGCTGGATCTCGCCAACCGGGCGGCGACGCGCTTGGCGGGCGATCGGGCCCGCGCCGAATAATCGTCAGATTGGTTGTTGTGATCGCGTTCGTGCCGGGGCGATCAGCCCTGGTCCTGCGGCATCCGCACGACCAGGCCGTCCAGGGCGTCGGTGACCTTGATCTGGCAGGACAGGCGCGAGGTCTCCTGGACCGCTTCAGCGAAATCCAGCATCGAGTCTTCCATCGCTTCGCGCGAACCGGTCTTGTCGGCCCAGGCCGGGTCGACATAGACGTGGCAGGTCGCACAGGCGCAGGCGCCGCCACAATCGGCGTCGATTCCGGGAACCAGATTGCGCACGGCGCCTTCCATCACGGTCAGCCCGGTGGCGACATCGATGACGTGTTCGGTTCCGTTGTGCTCGATATAGGTGATCTTCGGCATGCTTGTCTCCGTTGGGTCCCCAGCACATGAACAGCGTTCACGTCCGAGTCAAGATTCAGCCTCACCGCTTGCCGTTCCGGGCGGGCTTCGCTAAGCGCAATCCATGGGGAATTCGAACACTGTTTCCTTGCCCGACCTGGCAGCCACGCAGGCCTTCGCCAATCGCCTGTCCGTGGCCTTGCGCCCCGGTGACACCGTCTTCCTGACCGGTGATCTCGGCGCCGGCAAGACGACCCTGGCCCGCACGGTCATTGCGACCCTGTGTGGCGTCGAGGACGCGCCCAGCCCGACCTATACGCTGATCCAGACCTATGAGGGCGATAAGGGCGAGCTCTGGCATGCCGATCTCTACCGGATCGAGCACGCCGGGGAGCTGGACGAGCTGGGGCTGGACGACGCCTTTGGTGACATCATCGTGATGATTGAATGGCCGGACCGGCTGTTCGGCCTGGTGCCGGAAGACCGTCTGGAAATCCATCTCGAAATGGCCGGGGATTGTCCGGGCGATGCCATGGACACACCGCGGCGGGCACGCTTAACAGGGTTCGGGGAGTGGGAGACACGCCTTGACGATATCTGACCGAAACGCCGCCATGATGGCCTTCCTTGGCGCTGCCGGATGGGGCGATGCCGAGCATCAGCCATTGCCCGGTGACGCCTCCACGCGGCGCTATGTCCGCTTGGTCAAGGGCGATGAAATGGCCATGCTGATGGATGCGCCGGCATCCGCCGAAGCGCCGGTCTGCCCGCCGGATGCCGACCCCGATGAGCGCGCCGCCCTGGGCTATAATGCCGTGGCGCGCCTCGCCGGGTCGAATCTGGTGGCCTTTGCGGGCCTCGCTGATGCCCTGTGCGAGCGCGGATTCTCCGCTCCGACCATCCTCGCCAGCGATATCGAGCATGGCTTCCTCCTGCTGGAGGATCTCGGCGATGATCTGATTGCGCGCTTGCTGCCCGGGACGCTGCATGAGGGAACGCTCTACGCCAAGGCGGTGGATGTGCTCGCGGCGATCTACCGGTCCAGCTTCCCGGCGTCGGTGGAGCGCGACGGGCAGTCCTGGCCGCTCTTGCGCTATGACGCGACGGCGCTGATGGCCGAGGCGGACCTCTTCCTCGACTGGTTCATGGACAAGCATGTCGGCGCCGGGCTCGACGCCGCCGCACGCAATGACTGGCACGCCATCTGGACGCGCGCCTTCGAGCGCCTGGATCATTGTGCCCCGGGTCTGGTCCTGCGAGATTTCCATGCCGAGAACTTGATCTATCTGCCCGAGCGGGAGGGCCAGGCCGAGATCGGCCTGCTCGACTTCCAGGACGCGTTGATCGGGCACCCGGCCTATGACCTCGTCTCGCTCCTCGAGGATGCCCGGCGCAATGTGGAGCGCAAGCTGGCGGTGCCGCTCAAGGCCCGTTTCGTCGCCCAGGCCGGGATTGAGGATGCGGCCGGATTTGATGCCGCCTATGCCGTTCTCGGGGCCCAGCGCAATGCCAAGATCCTGGGGATATTCGTGCGTCTTGCAATGCGTGACGGAAAGCAGCGCTATCTCGACCTCTTGCCGCGCGTCGCCCGCCATTTCGTGGCCGACCTCCAGCACCCGGCCCTGATGCCGCTGCACATGTGGGTGAAGTCGCATGCGCCAAAGGTTTTCGCGGAAGCGCACAAATGATCGAGATCCGCACCGCCATGGCGCTGGCCGCCGGTCTGGGAACGCGCATGCGTCCGGTCACCAATGACCGGCCCAAAGCCCTGGTCGAGGTCGGCGGCAAGGCCCTGCTTGACTGGGTTCTCGACCGCTATGCGGCGGGCGGGATCGAGCGCTGCGTGGTCAATATCCACCATTTCGCTGATCTGATGGAGACGCATCTTGCCAGCCGGAGCGGCGCGCCGGAAATCATCATTTCCGACGAACGCGGTGAGGTGCTGGAAACCGGCGGCGGTGTGGTCAAGGCCCTGCCCGAGCTGGGGACTGACCCGGTTTTTATCTCCAATATTGATGCGATCTGGGAAGAGAGGGGCGCCGCCTCGCTCGACAGTTTGCGGGCGACCTGGGATGACAGCCGGATGGATGCGCTGCTCCTGATGGCCCCCATGGGCGAGACACTCGGCTTTGATGGTCCCGGTGACGCCTTCCTGGAAAGCGATGGGCGGGTTCGCTTTCGGGGCGAGGCGGCGCGCGCGCCCTTCGCCTATGCCGGCGTCCAGATCCTGCATCCGCGCGCCCTGGCCGGGCGACCGGTCTCGCGCTTCTCGATGATGGAAGTCTGGCGCGAGCTCGCCGGTGCCGGGCGGCTGCACGGGGTCGTGCTGCCGGAATTCTGGATGCATGTCGGTGATCCCGCTGCCCTGGCTGAGGCGGAAGCCCGGCTGGCGCGGTGAGCGATCGCCTCTTTGATACGTCCGGGCCCAGCCTTTACACACTCCCGCCCCAGGCGGATTTCCTGCGCGCCATCGCCAGCACGCTGCGCGAGGCCTTCGACGCTGCCGAGAATCCGGACGCGCTCACCCGCCTCCTCATCCTCACGCCCACGCGCCGCGCTGCCAAAGCGCTGGGCGATGTCTTCGCCGAACTGGCCGGAAACGGGGTCGCCCTCCTGCCGCTCATCCGCCCGATCGGCGATGTCGATGTCGATGATCCGCCCTTCGAACCGGGTGAGCTGGCCGGTCTCGCCGCACCTTCGATCTCGCCGGAGCATCGTCGCTATGAGCTGGCGCGCCTCATCCTGGCCAAGGAGACCGCGCTTGGGCGTCCGATCGGGGTGGGCGGCGCCCTGTCCCTGGCCGACTCGCTGGCGGCCTTGCTGGATGATCTGGCGACCGAGGATGTCAGCAATCTCGCGGCACTGGATGAGGCGGTCGAGACTTACCTGCCGGCCGACCGGCGCGAGGCGGTGGAATTCCTCGACATCATCCAGCGCATCTGGCCGGCACGCCTGGCCGAGCTGGGCCTCACCGATGCGGCCAGCCGTCGCTCGCTGGTTCTGCGTGAACTGGTGGCGCGCTGGACGCGTGAAGCGCCCGGCCATCCGGTCCTGGCGGTTGGTTCCACCGGCTCCATCCCGGCCGCGCGCGACCTGATGGCAGTGATCGCCAATCTGCCCCGGGGCGCGGTCGTCCTGCCCGGCTTTGACTGGGACGCTGACCAGTCAGCCTGGGACTCGATCGCCGATGATCACCCGCAATGGGCAATGAAGCGATTTGTTGAAGATCTGGGTCTGCCACGGGAGCGAGTGAAAGCCTGGCCGGGCGCCGCCGAGACCGCTGACGCCGCCCGCCGCCGGCGCCTGATCGCCGAAGCCCTGCGGCCGGCCGACACCACGGATGAGTGGCTGACCCGGATCGCCACACTCACAGACCAGTATGGCGATGATTTCTTCACCGCGGGGCTGGACGGGCTGAGCCTGGTCGAAGCGCCGGACGAGATCAGCGAAGCGCGGGCCTGTGCCCTCATGCTGCGCGAGACTTTGGAGACACCGGACCGCACGGCAATTCTGGTGACGCCAGACCGCATGCTGGCGCGCCGGGTCTCGGCGGAGATGATCCGTTTCGGTGTGCGACTGGACGATTCCGGTGGCGCGGCGCTGGCCGAGACCCCCGCGGGTGCATACCTCACGCGCCTGCTGGATGCCGTGACAGATTGCGGCAGCGTCGTCGCGCTGACCGCCTTGTGGGGCTCGCCCCTGTTTCGCGGCGGTTGCTCGCGGGGGCAGGCCCATACCGTGCTGGCCAAGTTCGAGGCCGAGGCCCTGCGTGGTGCCCGTCCGGGACAGGACCTGGCCGCGATACGGGCGCGTCTGGACGGCGAATTCGTCAAGCTCTTCCCCGATGACCGGGCACGGATCGAGGCCATTCTGGACCGGCTTGAGACGGCGTTCGCCAGCCTCCTGGCGGATGGCAAGCGACCGGCCCGTGACTGGGCGCGCGCCCATGCCGAAGCCGCAGAAGCCCTGGCCGAGGATGGCAGCGGAAGCGGGGCCGAGGCGGTCTGGTCGGGTGAGGGTGGTGAGGCGGCGGCCGGTCTGTTGCGGTCCTTGCTCGAGGAGAGCGAGGCGCTGCCCGATATGCGCCTGCGCGATTATGCCCAGGCCTTCGCGGAAATGTGTCGCTCGCGCCGGGTCGCGCCGCGCCTTGGCGTGCATCCCCGCCTGCAGGTTCTCGGACCGCTTGAGGCGCGTCTGATCACAGCCGACCGGGTGATCCTGGCGGGCCTCAATGAGGGTGTCTGGCCACCGGGTCCGGGCGCCGACCCGTGGCTGTCTGCCGGGATGCGGCGCAAGGTCGGACTGGGCGCCCCGGAACGGCGCTATGGTCTGGCGGCGCATGATTTCGCCCAGTTGGCCGCGGCGCCCGAGGTGATCCTGACGCGGGCCCAGAAGTCTGAAGGCTCACCGACCGTGGCGTCGCGCTGGGTCTGGCGGTTGAAGACGCTGGCCCGCGGTGCGCTGGGTGATACGGCCAAGAGGTCATTCGCGCCGGACATCGACTATGTCGCCCTGTCCCGCGCCCTAGATGATCCGGGCACGCCGCCAGTGCCGGCCTCGCGCCCGGCGCCTTGTCCACCGGTCAGCGTGCGGCCCCGCCGGATGTCGATCACTGAAATCCGGACATGGGTCCGCGATCCCTACTCCATCTACGCCCGCCACGTCCTCGGACTGAGACGTCTCGACCCGGCCGACATGCCGCCCGGACCGCGCGAGCGGGGTTCGGCCTTGCACGATGCGCTGGAAGCGGTCGTGCCAAACTGGACGGATGGCGTGCCGGACGATGCGGTGGCCCAGCTTCTGGCCGTCGCCGAGCCGCATCTGGAAGCGGTCGGGTTCGGCCCGGAGGATCGTGTGCTCGAGCGAGCCCGTTTTGAGCGCGCGGCGCGCTGGCTGGTCGGTTGGGAGGTTGAGCGACGGGCTCGCGGCATTGCGCTCGACAAGGTCGAGATAAAGGGTCGTATGCGGTTTGAGGGTCCCGCAGGCGAGTGGACATTGACCGGGCGGTCGGATCGCTTTGATCGCCATCCGGACGGGCGGCTGGACATTATCGACTACAAGACGGGCTCATCCTCGAGCGCCAAGTCGATCGAGGCGGGCTTCGACCCGCAATTGCCGCTGACCGCTGCCATGGCGCGGGCGGGCGCCTTTGAGCAACTTGAATCCGGCGCCCCGGCGGGCCTTTATTACATCTCGCTGCCGGGCAATGCGATGGGTGGCAAGGAGGTGCGGATCGACGGAAGCAAGTCCCTTGAAGCCGGCGAATTTGCCGATCAAGCCGTCGAGGATTTGCGTCAGTGGATTGCTCGTTTCGACGACGAAACAATGTCCTATGGCAGCCAGATCCGTGCGCAATATGTGAATGATTACGGCGATTTCGACCATCTTGCCCGGCGGGGCGAGTGGGCCTCAGCTGCCGGTGAGAAACCGGAGGGCGGGGAATGAGCGAGGCCCGCTTCGATCCGGAAATCAGCCAGTCCGCAACCCGGGCCCAGCGGCGCGCGGCGCGGCCGGAGGCCAGCGTCTTTGTCGAGGCCAATGCCGGCTCCGGCAAGACCCGTGTCCTGGTTGACCGGGTGATCAATCTCCTGCTCGCGGACAACCGGCCGGAGACCATTCTCTGCGTCACCTATACCAAGGCCGCCGCCGCCGAGATGAAGGAACGCCTTTTCAAGCGGCTGGGCGATTGGTCGGTCACACCGGACACGGTTCTCGCCCATGAGCTGAAAGACTTGCTGGGCCGCGATCTAAAGCCCGGCGAAGCGGACACGGCTCGCAAGCTTTTCGCCCAGGCGCTGGAAACGCCGGGCGGTCTCAAGATCCAGACCATTCACGCCTTCTGTGAAAACCTGCTGCGCCGCTTCCCGCTGGAAGCGGGCGCTCCGCCGGGCTTCGAGACCCTGGATGATGCCGCAGCCGGGCAGGCCATGGAGACCGCGCGCCGCGCCGTGCTGGCGTCCTTGTCGGACCGGGAAATCGGCATTCTGATCGAAGCGGGCGGTCCGGATGCCCTGTCTGTCATCCTGCGCTGGGCGCGTTCGAACCGGCATGATTTCGCCGCCACAATGGCGGGCGCTGGCGGTGTCGATGCGCTGGCAGCACAGCTCTGGACCTTGCTGGACCTGCCAGTCGACTGCGATGCGGACACGCTGAAGCGGGACATCATGGCCACCATGCCGCGTCCCGAGATCGAGGCAGCGGCGCATGCCCTGTGCCATGAGGGCTCGACCAACGACATCAAGCGCGGCGATATCCTCAATCTTGCGCTCGCGGCGGACACGCCGGGCCTCGCCTTTGATACCTATTTGTCGGCCTTCTTTACGCTAAAGGGTTCGCGCGTGAAGGCCCTGGCCACCGGGACGATCTCGAAGCCGTATCCGCACATCCTCACCCTGCTTGAAGCCGAAGCGGAACGACTTGAGGCGGCGCGCGAGACGATCCAGCGCGCCGCGATCGCCCAGGCCAGCGCGGTCGCCATCGCCGTCACAGCCCGCTTCGTCGAGGCTTATGACGCGGCGCTGGAGCGGGCGCGGGCGCTTGATTTTGACGACCTTGTGCGTCTGGCCGGGCGCCTTCTGGCGCCTGAGAACCCGTTCTCGGGCTGGGTCGGCTACAAGCTGGACGGCATGCTGGCCCATGCCCTGATCGACGAGGCGCAGGACACGGCGCCGCAGCAGTGGGACATGATCCGGGGCCTGACCGCGGAGTTTTTCTCCGGCGAAGGAGCAGTCGAGCAGGGCCGGACCCTGTTCGTGGTCGGCGACGAGAAACAATCCATCTATTCCTTCCAGGGTGCCGAGCCGGCCCGCTTTCTTGCGGAGGGTGATCGTCTTGCGGCTTCGGCGGCCGCGGCCGGATTGCGCTTCGAGCGCCCGGGCCTTGATGTCTCCTTCCGCTCGGCGCCGGAGATCCTTGCCGCTGTGGACCAGGCCTTCGCGGCGCGCCTGCCGGCGCCGGAGATGAAATTCCAGGCCGGTGCCACCGATCTGCCCTTCGCCCGCTATCAAGGCCATCGTGCGGCCCGGGTGGGCATGCCGGGCTGTGTGGAGATATGGCCGGCCATCCCCAAACCCCCGCAGGTCGAAGAGACCTCGATTTTCGATCCGGTGGACCTGCGGGCCCGCGGCAATTCCCGCGACCTGCTCGCCCGGACAGTCGCTGGCGAGATCGCCGACATGCTTCGCCGCGGCGATGCCGTCTGGGAAGAGAGGTCGGGGCGTTTCACGGCGCGTCCGGTTCGCCCCTCCGATATTGCCATCCTGGTCTGGCGGCGAACCGGTGGCTTCTTCGAGGAAGTCATTCGCCAACTCAAGCTGAACGGCGTGCCCGTGGCGGGCGCGGACCGCATGGTGCTGCGCGAGCAGACTGCGGTGAAGGACATGCTGGCGCTGGGGCGTTTTGCCATGACGTCCGGCGATGATCTCGCCCTGGCGGAAATCCTGCGCTCGCCGCTCTTTGATCCGATCGACCCGGAACAGCCGGGCATAGATGAAACCGCGCTCTATGATCTCGCCCGCTCGCGGACCGACCTCAAACGCCGCGGCACCTTGTGGAATGCGCTTTTCACCAGTGAGGATCCGCGCTTTGCAGACGCCCGCCAGGCTCTGACCCAGCTGCGCGACCAGGCCGACAAGACACGGCTCTATGATCTCTTTACCGGCTTCCTCAATGCCCGCACACCAACCGGCGAGACGCGCTGGGCCCGCATCTATGCCCGCCTGGGTGAGGAGGCGCGCGATCCGCTGCAGGAATTTCTCGCCCGGGCGCTTCAGCATGAGCGCGAGGAGGGTGGCGCGCTGGCGAGTTTCATCGCGCGTATCGACGGCGAAGAGACCCAGATCAAGCGGGAGATGAGCCAGGACCGGGATGAGGTCCAGGTGATGACCGTGCACGCCTCCAAGGGTCTGGAGCGCCCGGTGATCATTCTTCCGGACACCACGCGCAGCCCGGTCACCGGCAAGTCCGACCCGGTCTTCGCGCATCCCGAGTGCGGATTGTTCTGGTCGCCGCGCAAGGCCGAAGACCCGGAGGTGGTCGAAGGATTGCGCCTTGAGGCTCAAAACCGGCAATTGGCCGAACATGGCCGGCTGCTCTATGTCGCCCTGACCCGGGCCCGCGACCGCCTGATTGTGTGTGGCTGGCGTCAGGGGCATGGCGATCTCGGCCAGATTTCCGACGATAGCTGGTACAAGCAGCTCGCCGACGCCTGGCAGGGAGAGGGCTGGGACGAGATATCCACGCCGGTTGACGCTGTAGTCGAGGAGGCGGGCCCCGGTCTGCGCTTCGGGCCGGCACCGATCGGTCTGGGCCGGGCCTTCGATGCGGGCGGTGCGCGTGCGGCGATACCCGATTGGGCGTCCGCGGCTGTGGCGCTGGAAGAAGGGCAGATACGCAGCGCGGCCCCGTCCAGCCTGCTGGCGGATGAAGAGGCCGAGCCGGCGGTCCGCTCACCTCTGGCCGATCCGGGCGGACATCGCTTCCGTCGCGGTGATGTAATCCATAAATTGCTCCAGACCCTGCCCGATCTGCCGCACGAACGGCGCGAAGCGGCAGCGACGCGCTTCCTCTCGGCCCAGCCGGATATTGCCGAGGCCGATCGCGCGCAAATTGTCGCCGAGACGCTGGGGATTCTCGATCATCCGGAGTTCGCCCCGCTGTTCGGACCGGACAGTCGGGCCGAGGTCGCGCTCGTCGGTCACGCGCCGGGCCTGCCCGCCAATACGATCATACGCGGCCAGGTCGACCGACTGGTCGTGACCGCGGATGAGGTCCTCATCATCGACTACAAAACCAATCGCCCGCCCCCGAGCGAGGTTGCTGCAGTGGCGAAAGTCTATCTCGGCCAGATGGCCACCTATCGTGCCCTCTTGCGAGCGGTTCATCCCGGAAAATCCGTGCGTTGCGCCCTGCTCTGGACGGATGCGGCGCGATTGATGGTGCTTCCGGACGCGGTTCTTGATCACATCTTCGACGCGAGCGTGGCTTGACGCGGGGGCTCGCCCCCCCTACCTCACGCGCCATCAATTGAGTCCGCCCCCGCGGATTCGTTCCAGCAAAGGAGTGTCCCATGGCGACCAAAGCGGTCAGCGATGAATCCTTCGAGAGTGACGTGATCAATGCCACCGGCCCGGTCCTCGTGGACTTTTGGGCAGAGTGGTGCGGTCCGTGCAAACAGATTTCCCCGGCGCTCGAAGAGATTGCCGAAGAAATGTCCGGTTCGCTGACGGTGGCCAAAGTGAATATCGACGATCACCCGATGACGCCCGGCAAATACGGTGTGCGTGGCATTCCGACCCTGATGATCTTCAAGGACGGCCAGGTCGTCTCCACCAAGATCGGCGCCATGGCCAAGGGCAAGATCTCCGAGTGGGTCCAGGAAACGCTCTAGGCGCTTCTCGATCAGCGAAGACAAGAAAACGGGCTCTCCGGTCGGAGGGCCCGTTTTTGTTGGCGCAAAAGCGGCGTTTCAGCCTTCGTCGATAAGCGCGAAGGCCAATTCGTCGGCCTGGTCGGCTTCGGACAGGATATCCGGAGCCACGCCTTCACCTTCGATACGGCCATGGGCGACCGAGTAGTAATCCGCGATCGGCAGCCAGAGCTGCAGGCCTTCGGGCAGATCAAACACGGTCTGTGACAGCATCTGGCCCGCCGTGACTTCCCCGATCAATGTCGCGCGACCGGAGGCTTTCAGGGCGTCGGCAGCCAGTTCCGCTGCGCTGGCCGTGGTTGCGCTGATCAGGACATAGACCGGCCCGTCAAAGCCGTTTTCGGTGACCGGATCGAAACGGATCGGGGTCAGCGCGTTGACCTGCACCGCCTGCCAGAAGGAGCGCAGGGACCAGCCCTCCCAGGACGGGGTCCCGGCGATATCAGCCGCTGTTGGCGCGCGATCATGAGCCGCATTCCACGGCTGGGAGACGAAGATGCCCGCTTCCAGCGGCTCGGCGATGACGTGGCGGACAAGCGGAAGAACGGCAAATGCCCCGCCACCATTTTCGCGCAGATCAATCACCAGTGAGTCGGCACCCTGGGTGGCGATCTCGGCATAGGCCGCATTGATCTCCTCGATGGTATCCTGACCCATCATGGTGGTGACAGTGAGGATGGCCGTCTCGCCCCGCCAGCCAAGCGTGGCACCGCCTCCGCCAATGCGCAGGCTGTCGACATGGGCCGCTATCTGCTCCGCCGTGCCTTGCGCTTCTGACAGCACGACGTGTGAGAAAGGAGCGTCGGCCCAGATGGCACGAAAGCCGGCGAGGAAGTCGTCGCGGCCGGTGGCTACAGCGCCAAGCTCCAGCATGGCAGCTTCAATGGCCTGGTAAGCGGGCGCGTCGAGCTCTTCGGGATTGTAGTGGTGATCCCGCATCAGGGTGGTGATCGCGTCGGCGACCGGCTGCATGTTGCCGGTGGCCGGCCCGGGCTCGGCGATAGCCGATGATTGAGTCAGCGCCAGCAGACCTGCCGCCAGGAATGTGAGTGTCATGAGATATCCTGTCTCTGTTAGGCGCCCGAGCCCGTCGGATACAGGATGCCAGTGAACGTGGTTTTGGATGCGCCAGAGCTGCGTCCGAGCCGCGCTGGCGTTCAGCCTGGCGTGATGTGCGGAGGTTCGTCGCCGAGGGCCAGCGCTTCCCCGACCAGATAGAGCGAGCCGCTGACCAGGATGCGTGGCGAGGGTGTTTCCTTGGCGGCATTTTTCATCGCCGGGATCAGGCCGGTGGCGGCGCAGGCTTCCAGCCCGGCGCGCTTGGACGCGGCCACGACCTCGTCCACGGGCTGGGAGCCGCCGCGACCGGACTTGAACTCCACCGCGATCAGGCGGCGGGCCAGCCCGGCGAACTGGCTGCACCAGGCCTCCACATCCTTGCCCGGTGTGAAACCGGCAATGATGACCAGCGGCCGGTCCTCGCGCTCATCCATGTCGGCGAGCGCGTGGGAGAGGGCTTTGGCGGCCGCTTCGTTATGACCACTGTCGAGCCAGAGTTCGGCGTCGACCTTGCGGGCGATATCGCCGATCGGTCCGGACGAGACGCGCTGCAGGCGACCCGGCCAGCGCGCATCGCCAATGCCCTTGGCGACGGCGTCCTCCGGCCATTGCAGGACCGCGGCGCAGGCCGCCGCGGCGCCGGCATTGAGGATCTGATGCGGGCCGAGCAGGCCCGGCGCCGGCAAATCCCAGACCTGGTTCTCATTCTCGAAGACCAGCCGTCCGTGCTGCATATAGGCATTATAGTCGCGGCCCCAGACATAGGTCGGTGCGCCGATCTTCTGGGCTTCGTCGAGGATGGCGGCTTCGGCGACACCGCACTGGCTGGCGATCACCGCCGGCACGCCAAATTTGCAAATTCCGGCCTTGATGCGGGCGATGTCCGCGAGCTCATCCCCGAGGAATTCCTGGTGATCGAGGCTGACGGGCGTGATCACGCTGAGTGCCGGTTTGGCGATGACATTGGTCGCGTCCAGCCGCCCTCCCATGCCGACTTCCAGGATGAGACGGTCGGCGGGATGTTCGGAAAAGAGCAGGAAGGCGGCCGCCGTCGTGATCTCGAAGAAAGTGATCGGCTCGCCGAAATTGGCCGCCTCGCAGCGGGCGAAGGCCTCGATCAGCGTGCGGTCATCCACCGGCTTGGAATCAAGCAGGATACGCTCGTTGAAATTGACCAGATGGGGTGAGGTATAGATATGGACGCGCTCGCCCTTGGCGCGGGCCATTTCGGCCAGAAAGGCGCACAGTGAGCCTTTGCCATTGGTCCCGGCGACATGGATGGTCGGCGGCAGGCTGTCCTGTGGCGAGCCGAGTGCAGCCAGGAGCCGCTGAAGGCGGCCCAGGGAGAGGTCAATTTTCCGGGGATGCAGGCGTGCAAGGCGCGCCAGCGCGTCATCGAGGGCTTGTCGGCGCGTGCTAATGGCTCCCCCCGTCGGTCACCACATGATCGGGCGGCGGCGGGGTGAGGGAGGCGGGCATGGAGGTGCCGGGTTTCTTCATCAAGACCCTCAACATACGGGCCAGTGTAGCGGGAATGTCGGCGCGATGCACGACTTTGTCGACCATGCCCTTTTCCAGCAGATACTCGGCGCGCTGGAAGCCTTCCGGCAATTTCTCGCGAATGGTCTGCTCGATCACGCGCGGCCCGGCAAAGCCGATCAGGGCGCCCGGTTCGGCGATATGGATATCACCCAGCATGGCGTAGGAGGCGGTCACCCCGCCCGTGGTCGGGTCGGTCAGCACAACGACATAGGGCAGGCCGGCCTCGCGCAGCATGTCGACGGCCAGTGTTGTGCGCGGCATCTGCATCAGCGACAGGGCGCCTTCCTGCATGCGGGCGCCACCGGCAGCGGTGAAAACGATGAGCGGTGCCTTGCGGGACAGGGCGAGCTCGGCCGCCTTGATGAAGCTCTCTCCAGCGGCCATGCCAAGCGAGCCGCCCATGAAGGCGAAATTCTGGACCAGGACGACGCTGTCGAGTCCGCCGATCTGGCCATGGGCGATCGCCATCGCATCATCGCGCCCGGTCTTCTTGCGGGCCGCGGCGAGGCGCGTCGTATAGGGTTTGTCGTCGCGGAATTTGAGCGGATCCTTGGCCACTTCCGGCGTGTCGATCTCGGTGTACTCGCCGTCGAAGGTGAACTGGAAGCGATAGGCCGGGGTGATCCGCATATGGTGACCGGCCGGAGTCACGAACATCCCGGCTTCCAGGTCCTTGTGGAAGACCATCTCCTCGGAGATCGGGCATTTGACCCAGAGATTGTCCGGCGTGTCGCGTTTGGAAAAAATCTTCGACATGCCCGGCGGCGTGATTTTCGACAGCCAGTTCAATCCGTTCGACTTCTCGGTCATCGCGTCTTCCGTACTCTTTGCAGCCCGAAGGCCTACCAGTATCAGCGTCGGGCGGCATGCACCGCCGAGGCCAGTCGTTTCACCAGGCCGGTTGCCCCGTCGACACCGCCCTCATGCATGGCGTCGACAATGGCCGATCCGACCACCACAGCATCAGCCCGTTTGGCAATCGCTTCGGCCTGTTCCGGCTCGCGAACGCCAAACCCCACCGCAACCGGGAGGCCGGACGCGGCCTTGACCCGGTCGACAGCGGCACCAACCTCGGTGACCACGCCGGTTCCGGCCCCGGTCACCCCTGTCGTGGAAACGTAATAGACGAAGCCCGCCGTATTGGCGACCACGGTGGCCAGACGGTCATCATCCGTGGTCGGCGTGGCGAGGCGGATCAGGGCAATGCCTTGCTTGGTCAGTGCGGTGCGCAGCTCGTTGTCCTCTTCCGGCGGGACATCGACACAAATCAGGCCATCCACCCCGGCCTTGGCGGCGGCTTTGGCAAAGGCCTCCCAGCCCATCGAGAAGATCGGGTTGGCATAGCCCATCAAGACCAGCGGCGTTTCGGTGTCGCGCTTGCGGAACTCGGCAGCCTGGGCGAGCGTGCCCTTCAGCGTCATGCCCGCCTCCAGCGCCCGCAGCGCCGAGGCCTGGATGGACGGCCCGTCCGCCATCGGATCGGTAAAGGGCATGCCCAGCTCGATGACATCGGCACCAGCCGCCGGCAGTGCATTCAGCAAGCCCTGGCTGTCACCATCGCCGGCCATCATGTAGGCAACAAATCCGGCACGATTATAGGCGGTCAGCTCCGCGAAACGGGTGGTGAGGCGGTTGGTCATGGCTACAGCTCCACCCCCAGCATGCGCGCGACTTGCGGGACGTCCTTGTCGCCGCGGCCGCACATATTCATCAGGATGACGCCGTCCGGGCCAAGCTCTTTTGCGAGATCGCGGACGCGGGCGAGGGCGTGGCTGGGTTCCAGGGCCGGTATGATGCCTTCCAGCTTGGTGCAGAGCTGGAACATCTCCATCGCTTCCTCATCGGTGGCGGAGACATATTCGGCGCGTTTCATGTCGTGCAGGAAGGCGTGCTCCGGGCCGATACCCGGATAGTCCAGCCCGGCCGAGATGGAATGGGCGTCGATGATCTGGCCGTCATCATCCTGCAGGAGGTAGGTCTTGTTGCCGTGCAGGATGCCGGGGCGCCCGCCCTTTAGGGAGGCAGCATGCTTGCCGGTCTCGACACCATGGCCGGCAGCCTCGACGCCGATCAGGCGAACCTCCTCATCCTCGATGAAGGGATGGAAGAGGCCCATCGCGTTCGAGCCGCCACCGATACAGGCCACACAGGCATCCGGAAGCCGTCCGAGCCGGTCCATCATCTGGGCGCGGGCCTCGCGTCCGATAATCGACTGGAAGTCGCGCACCATGGCGGGATAGGGGTGCGGGCCGGCGACCGTGCCGATGACGTAGAATGTGTCCGAGACATTGGTCACCCAGTCCCGCAGCGCCTCATTCATGGCGTCCTTGAGCGTGCCCGTGCCGGAAGTCACCGGGATAACCTCGGCGCCCAGCAGCTTCATGCGGAAGACGTTGGGGGCCTGTCGCTCGACATCAGTGGCGCCCATGAAGACCGTACAGGGAATGCCGAAACGGGCGGCCACCGTTGCGGTCGCCACACCATGCTGGCCGGCGCCGGTCTCGGCGATGATGCGGGTCTTGCCCATGCGCTTGGCCAGCAGGACCTGGCCGAGGCAATTATTGATCTTGTGGCTGCCGGTATGGTTGAGCTCGTCGCGCTTGAGCCAGATTTTCGCGCCGCCGAAGGCCTCCGTCAGGCGTTCGGCGAAATAGATCGGGCTCGGCTTGCCGACATAATCAGTCAGGAAGAGGTCCATCTCGGCCTTGAAGCCCGGATCCGCCTTGGCGGCCTCATAGGCCTTCTCCAGCTCGAGAATGTTCGGCATCAATGTTTCGGCGACGAAACGACCCCCGAAATCGCCAAAGCGGCCATCGATATCGGGCCAGGCGGAAAGCGCATTCGGTCGTGTGTCGGCAGAGGCGGTTTCGCTCATGGCACGCTCCTTGTGCGCTGGAATGGGGCTCAGCAATTCGCCAGGGCGTTGGCGAAGCCGGCGATGCGCGCCGCATCCTTCTGGCCGGGCGCGCTTTCAATACCGGAAGAGACGTCCACCGCCCCGGCTCCGGCAGCCGCGACAGCGGCGCAGACATTGGTGTCATCAAGCCCGCCGGACAAGAGCCAGGGCACGGAAATCTGCAGAGATTTCAGCAAAGCATAATCATAGCCATGGCCCAGCCCGCCGGGTCGATCGGCGCCGGCCGGTGGTTTGGCATCAAAGAGCAGCATGTCAGCGATCCGATCATAGGGCTTGGCCGCGTCCAGATCGCTCGCCTCGGCCACCGGCAAGGCCTTGATAATGCCGCGTTTTGCATAGGCACGGGCCTGGATGACGCGCTGCGGGTCTTCCGAACCGTGCAACTGAATCCAGTCCGGCTGCATGGCGTCGCGAATCTGCGCCAGCAAATCATCATCCGGATTGACCGTGACTGCGACTGTCTCGCTGGACTTCGCCAGGTGACACAGCTCGCCAGCTAATGCAGGCGAGACATGGCGGGGGCTCTTGGGGAAAACCACATAACCCGTCCAGCGCGCCCCGGCCGCCTCGGCGGCCGCCACGTCGCGCCCGGTCTTCAATCCGCAGAATTTGATATCGGTCATGGGCTGAGCGTTAGCGGTTTCAAGGGCGCGGGGGAAGCCTTCTGTGAAGCGAGGCCAGGGCACCCGTTCCGAGGGGGCGCATGACTAGAATTCTGCGCGACGCGCGGGCTGACCCATAAATCCCATGGCAGCCAGCGGGCCGTATCGGGTTCTTGAGGTCAAGGGCGCCGTAGGCGCCGCTTCGCGGGCATGCCCCTTGAGCTCAAGAACCCGATACGGCTGTCTCCCGGCAAGGGCTTTAAGGAGACGTACGCGCTTCGCGCGATGATCGGGCCTCAGTCGGCATATCTCTCAGGGCTGACCATTCACCACCGCCTTCCCCGCCTCGGGAAAAGCCGGTTCGGTCCGATTGAGGCAGAAGGCCATGGGCTGGAACAGCATCCAGGCGATGAAGGCCTTGATCTTGGGCTCTTTCGCGCGGGTCGGGTCGAACACCATGTAGTGGCCGTCGCCAAGGTCGAGCTCGGTGGAAAACGGGGCCACCAGCGCTCCCGAGGCCAGCTGTTCGGCGAAATAGATCGGGGTGACCATGGTGGCCGCATCGCCCGAGGCGATGGCGGCGGAGACCTCCATGGTCTGGGTTTCCAGTTCAAGCGCGGGGCGGTCAGGCAGAAGATCGGGGTCACCGCCGGCTGTGCGGAACCAGTCTTGCCACCAGCGGATCGGGCCGAACAGGCGCAGCTTGAGCAAGTCTTCGGGGCGCTCGAACGGCCCGAAGCGCTCGACTGCGGTACGCGAGACCAGGGGTGCCGTCGTGTCCCCGAACAGCCGGCGTGCTTCCAGTCCGGGCCATTGCCCCTTGCCAATGCGAATGCCGATATCGGCCTCACCGGCCTTGATGTCGACCAGGTCGGAGCGGCTGTCGATCCGGACCGCAAGGCTCGGATTGTCGAGCTGGAAGGCGCCGATGCGCGGAACCAGCCAGTTCGAGCAGAAAGTCGGCAGGGCGGTGACCGAGAGCACGCTGTCGCGATCCTCGCGAACATCACGGAAGGTGCGCTCCAGCAGACGGAAGGCGTCCGACGTGCCGCGCGCCAGCCTGGCGCCGCGCGCGGTGAGCTCGACATGCCGGGCCTTGCGCTCGAACAGGGCAAAGCCGAGCCGGTCTTCCAGCAGCTTGATCTGATAGCTCACGGCTGCCTGGGTCATGCCAAGTGCCTCGCCGGTGCGGGTGAAATTTCCAAGCCGCGCCGCCGTCTCGAAGACGCGGATGGCGTTGACCGGAGGAAGATTGGGCGCTCTATCCATAAATTCAACTTATGACAGACCTATGAGAATGCGTTGGTCACTGACACGATACGCCACCTATATCAAGGCATCGCTTGATATGGAGGCGGTCATGACATTGACCGAACTGATGATTGAAACCACCGAGCCCCGGCTTGTGAACGCGGTCATGCCGCGCCACTCGGCGCGTCAGGACTGGCTGGGCTGGATGGTCCGGCGTTTTGCCTGGCTGGATGGTCATGCGGACTGGAACCGCAAGGCCTAGGGGCTCAGATGGCGGCTCAGGCCACCGCGAAGGGCAGGGCCGATGCCTGATGCCGATAGGCATTGGCCGCATAGGCGGTGAGGTCGTTCGGCGCCGTTGATGCCGATGACGGTTCCGATCGGGTATCAGCTTGTCGCATTTCCGCGATCTGTTGATTCAGCGAGGGTTGCAGCTTCTCCCCAGGCGCTGCCGCCTCGCCCTCACCGCCGTCTTGCCCTTGCTTGCGATTGAGCTCGGCGCGCGCCTGGGCAATCTTGGCGTCGGCCAGCGCCGCGACCTTGCGGTCCTGACCGGACGGCTCGGCCGGCGCCAGGGCTGCCGCCTTGACCTGTTGCATCTTCTCAATGGTGGCCTGTGGGTCGCCCTTTATCTCGCTCGCATCGATCGGGACTTCCCCACCAACTGCATAGGCGCGCCCGTCCGGGCCCTTCTGGAACGTGTAGCTCGCGGCGCCCGCATACTGGCCGCCAGCCGCCTGGTGAGCCTGCTCATGGGCTCTCACCTCGCGATCGCGCGCCTTGAGCACATCGACCTGCTTGCGCTCCTCGTCGGAAAGCTGTTCAGAGCTCCTGGCCTTCGATGCGCCGCCACAGCCGCCGCAGGCTGAACTTCCGCACGACCCGCACGCTGCGAGCCGATTGGTCTGTTCAGTTGCAATCGTTCTGGCGACCCGGGCTATCGCCGGGGTCGAGATGACGGAGGACACGGATGACGCAATCATTGCCGCGAGTATCGCCGCGGCGCGTTAATCCGTCGTAAAGGGAATCAATTAAAGGCCCGTGACCGCCTTGCGGGTCAGGCGATTTCCGGATTGGTCTCGCGCGAGGCGTCGACTCGTTCGCGCAACTCCTTGCCGGTCTTGAAGAAGGGTACATGCTTCTCCTTCACGGCCACGCTTTCGCCGGTGCGCGGATTACGACCCACGCGGGCCGGACGGTGTCGCACGGAGAAGGCGCCAAAGCCGCGCAGCTCGACACGGTCGCCGTCGGCAAGAGCATCGGTGATCCCGTCGAGGATGGTGTTCACGACGCGCTCGACATCCCGGTGGTAAAGATGGGGATTGGCCTCGGCCAGTTTGTCGATCAATTCCGACTTGATCATGCTAACCCTCCGCGTGTGAATGCCTAATCCTTACGTCTGGCGCCCGCCGCGTCAATGCGCACCGGCAAAATTGATCAATAAAAAACGGCCGGAGCGTGGGCCCCGGCCGTTCTTCATGTCCCGTTCGGGAAAGACGCGGATCAGTCGTCCTTGTCTTCGGTATTCTCGCGCAGGGCAGCGCCGAGGATGTCGCCCAGCGAAGCGCCGGCATCCGAGGAACCATACTGCTCGACCGCTTCACGCTCTTCGGAGATCTCGAGCGCCTTGATGGAGAGCGAGATGCGACGCGTGGCCTTGTCGATATTGGTGATGCGGGCATCAACCTTGTCACCGACGGCAAAGCGTTCCGGACGCTGCTCGCCGCGATCGCGGGAAAGGTCGGACTTGCGGATGAAGGCCTTGACCGGGCTGTCATCGCCGAAGGCGACTTCAATACCGCCCGAGGTCACTTCGGTCACGGTGCAGGTGACGGTGTCACCACGGCCCACGCCGGAGCTGTCCATCGGGTCGCCGGCCAGCTGCTTGATGCCAAGGGAAACGCGTTCCTTCTCGACGTCCACATCCAGCACTTTCGCATCGACCATGTCGCCCTTCTTGAAGGCTTCGATGGCCGCTTCGCCCGACTGGTCCCAGGAGATGTCGGAGAGGTGGACCATGCCGTCGATGTCGCCGTCGAGGCCAACGAACAGACCGAACTCGGTGATGTTCTTGATCTCGCCCTTGATGGCGGTACCGGACGGATAGTTCTCGGCGAACACTTCCCACGGATTGCGCTGAGTCTGCTTGACGCCAAGCGAGATGCGGCGCTTGTCGGCGTCGACATCGAGGACCATGACTTGGACTTCCTGGGAGGTCGACAGGATCTTGCCCGGGTGGACGTTCTTCTTGGTCCAGGACATTTCGGAGACGTGGACGAGGCCTTCAACACCCTCTTCCAGTTCCACGAAGGCACCGTATTCCGCGATATTGGTGACGCGACCTTCAAAGGTGGCACCGACCGGGTATTTCGCGGCAACGCCTTCCCACGGATCGGACATGAGTTGCTTCATGCCGAGCGAGATGCGCTGGGTTTCCTTGTTGATCTTGATGATCTGGACTTTGACCGTCTGGCCGACTTCCACCACTTCAGACGGGTGGCCAACGCGGCTCCAGGACATGTCGGTGACGTGCAGCAGGCCGTCAATGCCGCCCAGGTCAACGAAGGCACCGTAATCGGTGATGTTCTTGACGACGCCGTCACGGGCTTCGCCCTCGGCCAGCTGGCCGACGAGTTCAGCGCGCTGCTCGGCACGGCTTTCTTCCAGAACGGCGCGGCGCGAGACCACGATATTGCCGCGCGGACGGTCCATCTTCAGGATCGCGAACGGCTGTTCCTGGTTCATCAGCGGGCCGACATCGCGGACCGGACGGATATCAACCTGGGAGCCCGGCAGGAAGGCGGAAGCGCCACCCAGATCCACAGTGAAGCCACCCTTGACGCGGCCGACGATAGCACCGTTGACCGGGTCCTTCTTGTCAAAGGACTTCTCGAGGCGGTCCCAGCTCTCTTCGCGGCGAGCCTTGTCGCGCGAGAGGATGGCGTCGCCGAGGGCGTTTTCGATACGCTCGAGATAAACTTCGACATCGTCGCCGACTTTCGGGGCTTCAGAGCCCGGGCCGGTGAATTCGCGAAGCGGGATGCGACCTTCGGTCTTGAGGCCAACATCGACAACGACATCGCCATTCTCGACGGCGGTAACGGTGCCTTTGATGACCTGGCCTTCAGCCAGATCGCGTCCGGCCAGGCTGGCTTCCAGCATGGCGGCGAAATCATCAGTCGACGGGGTAAGAGTTTCTGTAGACATGTTAAAGGGTTGCTCCGAGGCAGCGAGTTCGGATTTTCTGTGTCTCGCCGCTTGGCCGGGTTCGGCCGGTTGGAATTAAAACAATGTGGGCGGCCGAAACGGGTCCGCGACGCAAGTCGGTCACGGCAATCCGTCGTCAGAACGCCCGGCTATCTGCCACCTTGCTATCGACAGGATCACGCCTTTTGGCGTTTTTCCACAATCGCGACAGCTTCGGTAACGGCCGCGTCTATACTCAAGGATGACGTGTCTAGCAAGGTCGCGTCTTCGGCGGGACGCATGGGCGCGTCGGCGCGCCCGGCATCGCGCAGGTCCCGTTCGCGGGTCTGGGCGAGCATGTCGTCGAGGCTGATCGTCTCGCCGCCTGCCTTCAGTTCGGACCAGCGACGTCGCGCACGGGTTTCCGTATCGGCCGTGATGTAGAGCTTCACATCGGCATCGGGACAGATGACCGTGCCGATATCGCGCCCGTCCAGTATGGCCCCGCCCGGCCGCGTCGCGAAATCGCGCTGGAGTTCGTAGAGCGCCTTGCGCACGGCAGGCAGTGCCGCGACGCGTGAGGCCATGGCGCCGGCTTCGGCGGTGCGGATCCGGGTTTCGTCGATGGTGGCCAGGTTGAGTGTCCGGGCTGCGCGAGCGCAGGCGGCTTCATCGGCGGGATCGATGCCGGCATCGATGACCGCGACGCCGGTGGCGCGATAGAGTGAGCCGGTGTCGAGATAGGGCAGCTTGAAATGCGCCGCGAGAGCGCGCGCGATCGTGCCCTTTCCGGACGCGAGCGGACCGTCGACAGCGATAATCATGTGATCGGCTCCAGGACGCCGCCGAGGGCCGCGATATCGTCAAAGAAGTCCGGATAGGAGGTCGCAATCATGGCGACGTCATCGACGCTCGCTGCCGCCTTGGCGCCGAGGCCGATAACGAGACCGCTCATGGCGAGGCGATGATCATGATGGGTCGGGGTCTCGCCCCCGCCGGGAACGCCGCCGATGCCCAGCCCGGTGACGGCCAGGCTGTCCTCGCCCTCTTCGACCGGGACGCCATTGGCGCGCAGGAGGGCGGCGCTGCCGGCGAGCCGGTCGCTTTCCTTGGCCCGCAATTCCTCGAGGCCCGGCATATGGGTCACACCCTCGGCATAAGCGGCGGCGACACACAGGATCGGATACTCGTCGATCATGGAGGGCGCGCGTTCGGCCGGAACGGTGATCCCGCGCAGCTGGCTGTGTCGCACGCGCACATGCATGGTCTTCTCGCCGGCCATCTCGGGACCGGGCGTCAGCGTGATATCGGCGCCCATCTCCCGGAGGGTGTCGATCAACCCGGTGCGGGCCGGATTGTCCATGACGCCGGTCAAGGTGATGTCAGAGCCGGGCACGATCAGCGCGGCAACCATCGCAAAGGCCGAGGAGGAGGGGTCGCCGGGGACTTCGACCGGGCAGGCGGTCAGGGTCTGCGGGCCGGTCAGCGTGATGGTCGTGGCCGGGCCGTCGCGCTCGACGAGAAGCTTCGCGCCAAAGGCTTTCAGCATGGTCTCGGTGTGATCGCGGGTGATCTGCGGCTCGTGCACGACCGTGGTGCCGGTCGCGCCCAGTGCGGCGAGCAGGACGGCCGACTTCACCTGAGCCGAGGCAATGGGCGGCGTGTAGTGGATCCCGGTCAGCGGGCCGCCATCCAGCCGCGCGGGCAGGCGACCATCATTGGTCGTGAAGCGCGCGCCCATCTCACCGAGCGGATCGGTGACCCGTCGCATGGGGCGTGAGGACAGGCTCTCATCGCCGACAAAGTCAGCGCTGGCACCCGAGCCGGCGACCGCCCCCATCATCAGGCGCACACCGGTTCCGGCATTGCCGAAATCGAGCGGTGCGTCGGGATCGGAGAATCGGCCGCCTGTTCCGGTGACCCGCCATTGTCCGGGACCGAGATGCTCGACCGTCGCACCGAGCGCGGCTGCGGCCTTGCCGGAATTTATGACATCATCGCTTTCCAGCAGTCCGCTGACCTCGGTCACGCCCTGCGCCAGCCCGCCGAGAATGAAGGCGCGATGGGAAATTGACTTGTCTCCCGGGGCCTTTATGGAACCGGACAGGGCGGATGCAGGCACGGCCCGCAGGGCGCCTTCACGGCGCATCAGGGATGGGGTCATCAACGGATTGGCAAGGTTTGAGGTGACATGACGGCGATGAGGTTTTGACAGAGCGCGGTGATCGTGGCAACGGGTCCCGCCGAAATTGAAAACTGGTTATGTAGGGATGCCATGGCCAAGCCTGAATTGGGAAGCAAGCGCGCCTGCCCCAGCTGCAGCGCCAAATTCTACGATCTCGGTCGCCGTCCGGCCCGATGTCCGAAGTGTGAGACCGAGTTTGACCCGGAGCGCGAAGATCCGCGCCTGAAGGCCAAACTCGAGGCTGCCGATGAGGAAGAGGCGCCGAAGAAGGCGGCTGCAACCGACGATGATGACGGTTATGGCGACGAGACGGATGATACGCCGGAAGTCGACGCCGAAGCGACCTTGTCCAGCTCAGATGACGATGATGATGATGACGACGCCTCAGGTCTGAGCGATGACCTGCCGGACGGGTTCGGCGAAGACGGTGTCGATGATGACGATGATGATGATGACGATGATACGGGCGTCCTGATCGATGATGAGGATGATGACGATCTCGGCGACTTCAACATCGATAAGGACGAGGATCTCTAGGCCTCTGCATGAGCGCTGCATTTGCCGCGCAAAAGAGGCTTGATCCCCGCGAAAACCGGGACTAGGTTCCGCGCCTCTCGCCGAGGGCAACGATCCTGTCGCCTTCGGTGACCCGAGTTTCGGGGCCATAGCTCAGTTGGGAGAGCGCTTGCATGGCATGCAAGAGGTCGTCGGTTCGATTCCGTCTGGCTCCACCAAGATCAAACCCCGCCGGGACCCGGCGGGGTTTTTTCTTGTTCGCCGTATCCTTGCAATCGGGATCGGCGCGCCTTGCCCTGATCAGTCCGACGTAACGGTCCAGCCCAGACGATCCTCCCAGTCCCGGCGCCGTTGGTCCGCCTCGGTCCGGGCGTCGTCATCCAGCGTGTCTGCGAGCGTGTCGGCCGCCTCGGCCGCATCGCCCGCTCCGAGGTCGGCAGCCAGCGAATAGAGAGTATAGGCCTCGACGGGGTCTGGAATTCCCCAGTCGGTATCGAGCCAGCTGTCCGCCAGGGCCATCATGGCCAGGCTGTCGCCGGATTCAGAGCCTGCTTCCCACGCGCTGCGTGCGGCGGTTTGGTCGACCGGGCCAGCGAAACCTTCTGCTGCACCGATGCCGATGATGTAGTGGGCCCGCTGCAATCCGGGCTGCCGGTCGAGCGCGTCGGCGGCCAGTGTGACCGCTCGGGCATGCTCCGTGTCAGTCTCGCCGTCGAACATCAGGGTCTCTGCCAGGGCAAGGCCCGCCAGAGGGCCGACCTCCTCGTCGTCAAGCAATTGTTCAAGGATGGCGATCGCGGTTGCGCGCTCAACCTCGTATTCGAACAAGATCAGGTCGGCCAGATCCAGGCCTGCGTAGCTGTCTTCCGCCTGCCAGGCCAGCTCGAAGAAGGACCTTGCCCGGTCGATGTCCGGCTCGACGCCGACGCCGTCGCGATAGATCATGCCCAGAACGGCATTGGCCGGGGCAAAGCCGTCATCCGCAGATTGAACCAGCCAGTACCGCCCCGTGACGGTATCCGGCTCGCCGTTTTCCGGGAAAGTCAGGTCATAGCCGTAGTCGAAGGCCGCTTGGGGGTCGCCGCTTTCGGCGAGCTCGCGCAGGCTGGGCTGCGGTGTTTGGGTTTGGCTCCAGGCCAGGCTGTCGGCACCGGAAAGGGCAACCAGACCAGCCAAAAGGCATACGCGCAGCATGTCCGGACTCCTGACATTTGGGAGCGCCAGATCAGCATGCGTCGGCTGAACGCCGCATGAGCAGTGTGTTCAGGCTGATGGCAAGGGTGGGGCGGGCCGAAATTCGGCCGGTCAGGCCGCGTCGGTGGCCGGCTCGCCGGCCAGGACGGCGTGGACGGCCTCGGCATTCGGGGCTGCGCGCAGTCGCTGGCGGACATCCTCCCGGCGCAGAAGGCGCGACACGCGGGCCAGTGCCTTGAGGTGTTCGGCGCCGGCATTCTCCGGCGCCAGCAGCATGAAGATCAGGTCTGCCGGGCGACCGTCGATCGACTCAAAATCGACCGGCGTGCGGAGCCGGGCGAAGACGCCGACCACCTCATCCATGCCGCTCAGGCGAGCATGGGGGATGGCGACGCCTTGTCCGACTCCGGTCGAGCCGAGGCGTTCCCGCTGGAGCACGGCATCGAAGATCGTGCGGGCGGCTTGCCCGGTCAGACCGGCGGCCAGTTCGGACATGGCCTGCAAGGCCTGTTTCCGGCTGGATGCGCCCAAATCAATGCTTACTCCCGCATTGGGGATCAAATCTGATAACGCCATTGTACGACTGCTCGCTCCTAGGCCGGCTCTGAGCGATCTTCCCGCGCCGGATTGAGCCATCCGATATGGCCGTCCGGTCGCCGGTAGACGATGTTGAGACCGCCATTGGCCGCATTGCGGAACATCAGGAAGGACGAGTCCGCCGCATCCAGTTCCAGCGAGGCCATGCCCACGGTCAGGGTCCGGACTTCTCCGGCCTGTTCCGCGATGACGATCGGCTCAGGCGCACCCTTGAGCGGCGCACCACTTGAATCGTCTTCGTCAAAATCATCGTCATCGGCATGGCTGTCGCGCATGCCCTTGAGAACGACAATCGGAAGACTTTCGGCCGGAAGCTCGGCCTTGTTGTCGTTATGGTGGTTCTTCAGTTTTCTCTTGTACCGGCGGAGGCGCTTCTCCAGGCGCTCCATGGTTTCTTCCGCTGCCTTGTAGGCATCACCGGCTTCGCCGTGAGCCTGCAGCATCACTCCCGACGGCAGATGCACCGAACAGTCGACGCGAAAGCCGACGCCCTCGCGAGAGATCGATACATAAGCTTCACCGGGACGGTTGAAGTATTTGGCTACTCCGTCTTCCACGCGCCCGAGAATCTGTTCTCGCAGCGCGCCGCTGACGTCGATGCCCTTGCTGACCACCTGTATATGCATGCGCTCCTTCCCGCCGGCCATTCACCGGCACGTGAGGCGTTGACGTGCAGTTCCGCCTCTCCTCGGAAAGCGGGCGGAACCTAGTCGCGGGCCGCAGGGGGAGTCAATGACTGTTCTCCGGATGCCAACGGACCGCGTATTCGGTGGAGGGTTTCCACCGGGGCGCTCCAACAAGCGATCCCTAGCCAGCACGTTTGAGTATACGTCGGCGCTGGACCGAGGAGGGGATGTTGAGCGCCTCCCGGTATTTGGCCACAGTCCGGCGGGCGATTTCAATCCCTTCATCACGCAATTGTTCGACGAGACTGTCATCGGACAGCACATCGCTGGCGGATTCCTGGCCGATCATCGTCTTGATCCGATGCCGTACTGCCTCGGCAGAGTGGGCCTCCCCGCCGCCAGCGGAAGGAATGGCCGAGGTGAAGAAATATTTCAGTTCGAACATGCCACGCGGGGTGGCGACATACTTGTTCGAGGTCACCCGGCTCACGGTCGACTCGTGCATGCCGATCGCGTCCGCCACGGTTTTCAGGTTCAGCGGGCGCAGATAGGCCACGCCATGGGCGAGGAACATGTCCTGCTGGCGCACGATCTCGCTGGCAACCTTGAGAATGGTCCGGGCGCGCTGGTCCAGGCTTTTGACCAGCCAGGAGGCGTTCTGGGAGCATTCGGTGATGAAAGTCTTGTCCGTTTCCGATTTCGCGACGGCGGTGATCTCGTTGAAATAGCTGTTATTGACGAGGACGCGCGGCAGGGTTTCGGAGTTCAGCTCGACCTGCCAGCTGCCGTCGGGTGACTGGCGAATAAAGACATCCGGCGATACGGCCCGGGTCGAATCGCTGCCAAAGGCATGTCCGGGCTTGGGCGTCAGGTCGCGGATTTCGGCGATCATCTCGTCGAGATCCTCATTATCGACCCCGCACAGGGATTTCAGCGCCGGATAATCATGCCTGGCCAGGCGCTCGAGATTGTCGAGCAGCGCGGCCATGGCCGGATCGAGCCGATTCTTGTCCTTGAGCTGCAGGGCGAGGCACTCGGGCAGGTCCCGCGCCATTACGCCGGCCGGATCGAAGGTCTGGGTCAAGGACAAGACTGCTTCGACGCGGGCCCGCTCGACACCCAGCTGTTGTGCAATTTCATCGAGATCGGAGCGCATATAGCCATCATCATCGGCCAGGTCGATCAAGTGAGCGCCGATCAGGCGATCAACCGGGTCACCCGTGGCCATCGACAATTGTTCGTGCAGGTGTTCGGCCAGCGAAATCTCGCGGGACGAATTGGCGATGGCGTCGTAATCCTCGCTGGCAGGGCCTCGCCCGCCACTGCCGGCCGAATAGGTCGAGCTTGAGCTCGCGCCCATGGCGGCGCCGGATTCCACGCCTTCCACGCCGGACAGGTCGGACTTGGAATCATCGCCGTGCATCATGTCGGCATCGGCATCCATCGAATCATTGGCATCGGCGGATGGCGCAGCGAGTTCCAGCTCGCGTGGCTCGCCCTGACCCTCTTCGCGAAGTGATTCGGTCGAATCATTCCGGTCATCACGCTCGAGCAGGGGATTGCGTTCCAGCTCGCCTTCGACGAACTCGGCAAGCTCGACATTCGAGAGCTGCAACAGCTTGATGGCTTGTTGGAGCTGGGGCGTCATCACCAGGGATTGTCCCTGGCGCATATCCAGCTTCTGCATCAATCCGGCCATGTGAACCTCTGTTTGGTACGTTTCCTGCAGAGGTTAATCAGCCAAAACTTTCTCCGAGATAAACGCGCCGCACATCCGGGTCGGCCCGGATCTCCGCCGGCGATCCCTCAAACAGCACTTCACCCTCGTGGATGATCGTGGCTCTGTCAGTGATTTCAAGGGTTTCGCGGACATTGTGGTCGGTAATAAGAATCCCGATTCCGCGTTCCTTGAGGAAGCGGATCAAGTCGCGGATATCCGTGATGGCCAGCGGGTCAATGCCGGCGAAGGGCTCATCCAGCAGCATGAAGGAGGGGCGAGTCGCCAGGGCGCGGGCGATTTCCATGCGTCGCCTTTCCCCGCCTGACAGTGACGGAGCCGGCGCGTTGCGGAGGTGCGAAATCCGCAATTCCTCGAGCAGCTGATCGACCAGGGCGTGGCGCGCATCACGGTCCTTCTCGACCACTTCGGCCACAGCCAGAACATTCTGTTCCACCGTCATGCCGTGGAAGATGGATTTTTCCTGCGGCAGATAGCCAATGCCCAGCCGCGCCCGCTGATACATGGGCAGGCGGGTGATATCCTCGCCATCGAGCAGGATGCGGCCATAATCCGCCTGGACCAGACCGGTAATCATGTAGAAGCAGGTCGTCTTGCCCGCGCCATTCGGCCCGAGCAGGCCGGCGACTTCGCCCCGTTGCAGCGAGACAGACACGCCTTTGACGACCGGCCGCTTGCGATAGGTCTTGCCGATCTGTTCAACAACAAGGCCGCCCGCCATGTCGGTTTCGGCGATGGGCGTGGGTTCGAATAGCGCCATAAAGGTCAGTGTCCTGGTGTCGGAAGCTGAAGATCAGCCTTCCGGAGCATCTTCGCTGGTTTCGGTCTCGTTTGTAGTGCCGGCGGGTTGCAGGACCATGCGCACGCGATCACCGGTCCCGGCCTCACCAAAATTGGAATTACCGGTCGTCAGATCATTCACAAAGCGATTGGTGGTGATGACATTCTCGCCCTGGGTGATGACGACGTCACCGGTGAGCGTGATGACTTCCTCGCTCATCTGGTACACGCCACGATCACCGCGGGCGCGTTGCGCCGGCGTGATGTAGAACACATTGTCGGTCGCGACGATGCGATCGATATCGCCCCAGCCGCCGCCGGGCGCCTCGGTGTAATAGACGTCCATGCGGTCCGCCTGCAGGCTTGAATCGCCCTGCACAACATTGACATTGCCCAGCCAGACAATGTGGCGTTCGGCATCCAGGACTTCAAACGTCTCCGCTTCGATATCCAGTGGCAGCGAGGAATTACCGATCTGGCCTGCAGCTGTGCCGGATGGAAAGGCTGCGCTCATCAGGCCGAGCAGGGCAATCGCAGTTAGGCGCATCATTCGTTTCCTTCCTCGGGCGAGGCCTCCGCCTCGGTGATGGTTCGGCTCTGGGTCAATCGGGCCCGGACATTGCCGGTGAAGACGATCCGGTTGCCACCATCGGAGATTTCATAACTGTCAGCCCGGATTGTACCCATCGGGCCGGTTCCTGCCACCGCTTCCTGTCCGATGACGCGTTCCTCGCGCAGGAATATGCGTGCATGGCTGGACTGGAATTCATATCCGGCCCGTGTCCGGAAATTGACGTCCGAATACAGGTCGAGAATACGATTGGGCAGATCGTAGCGTCCGGATTCCGCCAGCACTTGCGAGACATCAGCTCCGGCATCCAGGAAATTGTAGTCCAGGCGCGGGCGTTCCAGTTCTGTCACGCCGTCGGCCGCGTCGCGGCGGCGGATGGCGACATCCGCGGTCACCGCATAGGGGGTGAGATTCTCGTCGCGGCCGGTGAAGCGCGGATTGGTCATCCGGACATCCGAGCCGACGGCTTCGGCTTCGCGCGCCGCGCCTCCGCCTGACCCCAAGATGAGCTGTACGATCAAAATACCGAGGATCGTCAACGCCGCCGCCGTGAAGAAGAGGCGCAGGCCCCGCACAAAGGCGGTTCGGCGGCGGGCCACGCTCAAGGCAAGCACGCGCCGCGGCTCCCAGCTGGCATGCGGGGTTGGCTGCAGGGCGTCATGGCCGAAAGAGGCGGTCAGACTCGTCACCGGTTCACAATTATCCTATCGCGCCTTTCGGCGAGGTTGCGCCGCCAGAAAGACCAGTCTTTGCGGGCCTTTTCAAGGCGACCGCCTTCAGGAGTGGGCAAAAATGTCGATTTCCGGCCAACCGGCCAGATCCAGCCGGGCACGCGTCGGCATGAAGTCGAAACAGGCCTTGGCCAGGTCCAGACGGCCCTCGCGCTCAAGCATCTTGGACAGGGCTTCGCGCAGCTTGTGCAGGTGAAGCACGTCGGAAGCCGCATAGTCCAGCTGGGCCGGGGACAATTCGTCCGCCCCCCAGTCCGAGGACTGCTGCTGCTTGTTCATGTCGGCGCCGACGAGTTCGCGGGTGACATCCTTGAGGCCATGCCGGTCGGTATAGGTGCGGGCCAGCTTGGAGGCGATCTTGGTGCAGAAGATCGGTGCCATGGTCACGCCGAGATACTTCTCGACCATGGCCACGTCGAAGCGGGCGAAGTGCAGGATTTTCTCGACCTTGGTATCGGCGAGGACGCGCTTGAGATTGGGACAGTCGTAATCGGGCCGGTTCATCTGCACGACATGGGCGTCGCCATCGCCGGCCGAGAGCTGCACGACACACAGCATGTCGCGGGTCAGGGACAGGCCGAGGGTCTCGGTGTCGACGGCGACCAGCGGCCCGAGGTCGACATCGGTGGGCAGGTCACCCTTGTGATAGTGCACGGTCATGGTGTCATCCTTGTTTGTTCCAGCGTCTAGCGCCGCGCAGCGCGGGGCGCAATGCGCGCAAGCTTGTCAGTGACGCTGGTTTCGTCGTCGCGGTTAAGGAATTGCGGGGTTTCCAGCTCGGCTGAGGGTGCATTGGCGATGACCGCATCGAGCAGCGCCGTGACCGCTGCGCCGTCCGGGCTGGCCCGCCAGTCCGAGCGTCGCTCGATGATCGCGGCGCTTGTCTGCGCCAGCGTGTCCGGGGTCAGCCTGTCGCCGGTCACGCGCGGATCGCTCGGATCCTCGCCACCCATGATAGCCAGCATGTCGGTGCCGATATGCGGCAGATAGTGCGAGGGCTCGTAGAAGGTCGGGTGAGCGACCGTCGCCTCAGCTGAGGGCGCATCGACCGCGGCAAAAGGTCGGAAGCCGGAGAAATCGTACAGCTGCGCGCCGCCGCCGGGCTGGCAGGCATTGACCGGATCGCGGTCGGCATAGCGGGCAAAGGTCTCGGTCAGGGCCGCGCGGAAGGCGAGATAATCCTCGCCGCGGCCGGCCCGGAACATCGCCTCCTCGCGCCAGGCGTGGAGCGGGTGGATAAAGCCGGTCACCTGCACGCCTTCGGCGGTCAGACGGTCAAGCACGCGCTCGAACAGGGCCAGGCGTTCCGGGTCGAAGCGATAGCCCAGATAGAAGCGGTAAATCCCGCGCGCGCCGTTCTCGTACCGCTCTCGCTGGGCCCCGGCCGGATAGGTGTCGGCCCAGGGCACGCGCGGCTGCGATCCGGTGAGATTGTCGGCCAGGAGCTGGATCGCCGCGCCGAACGTACTGGGTGACAGGGCCACGCGGGCCCGGGCGAAATCGGCATGGCCGTCGCGCAGCGCCGACAGCCAATAGGTCGCCTTGGCCTTGGAATGGGTGCCGAACTCGTCGAGATCGAGCCCGATCACCACGCAGCGCAAATCTTCGCTCTGGGCCGCGAGGGCGGCGGCCTGGGAGAGCTCAAAGATATTGGTGCCGCGCATGCCGGCATTGATGAAGCCCTCGGGCAGGTCGGCCGGATCGCGCGGAAACCCGTCCACAGTGCGCGAGGAGCCGAGCAGGATGGCGTCGATCCCGCCGCGCGCGAGTTGGTCGCCGACATGGACCCGGCCGCCATCCTCATGGATCCGCGTATCGCGACTGGTCAGACCGGGAATGTCCGGCGAGCCGGTGATGTCGAAGGGGTCGACCAGCGCGTTGAAGCCGGCAAACCCGGCCAGGGACGCGAAGAGGGCAATCAGCAATGTCACGGCATAGCGGTGCATCTCGGCGCGGTCCTAGAAGGTGTAATAGATGAATTCGGAGGTCTTCCAGGCGTTCAGCACGGACAGGAAGAGCAGGAAGGCGGCGCCGATGGCCGCCAGCCGGGTAAAGCGCCAGCGCAGGCCCGGCTTGGGTTTGATCTGGGCGTCCTTGAGGGTCTGTTCGTCAATCACATCCGCGAAGAGCTCCGGCGTATCCGGCAGCGACCAGACCAGGGTCAGGCCGAAAATCACCCAGGCGATCAGTTCGCCTGACACGCCTTCCAGGCCCAGCCCGGAGAAACCGAACATGCCCGCCAGGATGCGCCCGGCGCCCGACCAGGTCTCGGCCCGGAAGAAGACCCAGGCGATGGTGGTGAAGGCGAAGGTCAGGCCGATGGCAATGATGCGGCGGTGACCGTCAAACCAGCCCTTGGGTCCCCACTTGTTCCAGTAGTGGTTCACCGTCAGGCCCAGCCCGTGCAATCCGCCCCAGATCACAAAGGTCCAGGCGGCGCCATGCCAGAGCCCGCCGAGCAGCATGGTCGCCATCAGATTGATCGAGCGCCGTGTCTCGCCATGCCGGTTTCCGCCCAGCGGGATGTAGAGATGATCGCGCAGGAAATGGCTCAGCGTGATGTGCCAGCGGCGCCAGAACTCGACCACTGAAGCGGATTTGTAGGGTCCGTTGAAATTGACCGGCAGCCGAAAGCCCAGGCAACGGGCCAGGCCCAGCGCCATGTCGGAATAGCCGGAGAAGTCGAAGAAGATCTGCAGCGCGTAGGCCATGGCCCCGAACCAGGCCGCGACCAGTCCGGGCGTGTCGCCGCGCTCGGCCATGGCAAACAGGGAGGAGGCATAGGGTTCGATGCTCTCGGCGATCAGGACTTTCTTGGCCAGGCCGATGGCAAAGAGGGACAGGCCGACCCCGAGATTGTCCCAGAGGTCGTCCTTGCGTGTGGTGTCATTGAATTGCGAGGCGATCTGGTGGTGCTGGATCAGCGGGCCGGCAACGATATGCGGGAAGAAGGAGACGAAAAGAGCGTGCGCAAAGAAGCGGCCCGGATCGGTCTTCCGGCGGGCGACATCGACCAGGTAGGAGATTTGCTGGAAGGAGAAAAAGGAGATGGCCAGCGGCAGACCCAGCCCCAGTTCGGGAATGTCGAGCCCGGTCAGCGCATTGATATTGCTCGCCAGGAAGTCGGCATATTTGAAGAAGCCGAGCAGGGAGAGATTGAAAATGATGCCGACGGCGAGCAGGGGCTGATTGCCCCAGCGCCGCATCAGGCGCGCCACAATGTGGTTGATGATCACCGAGCCGAGCAGAAGCAGGACATGGCGGATGAACCAGAGGGAGCGGATCAGGCTCTCGACTGTCCAGCCATCCAGCTCGTGCCAGGGCGCTCGCGATACGTCCCACCAGGCGTAGAAGAAGAAGCTCGCGGCGGCGAGCAGGGAGAGCGCCGTCCAGTGCGAGATATAGCGCCGCGCCAGATAATAGGTCAGCAGCACGCCGGGCAGGAAAAGAAACAGGAATTCGAAGGAATTGAAGATCATTGCCGCGCCGCACCGGAGGTCGCAGGGACGCTAGCCCTCCCCCGCCGAGGCGGCAAGGCAGGCCTGCACGCAGGCGGGTTATCCACAGGCGTGGCCCTGTTTTGTGACAAATACGTGTCTTAAGTCTCTGTTAATGAAGTTCGTGGTGAAAAAATTTTCGCACTAATCAGCAATAATTGCTTTATTCTAAAGGTATGAAAGGGCATTGCGAAAACGAACGAAACGTCCGTACACGGACTTTACAATCAGGCGAGCATCTGTAACATTAGTGTCATACACAGTCCTCAAGAGTTTCTCGCAGGAGGGAGACCCAATGAAAAAGCAAAGCACAATGATCGCCGCTTCCCTTGCCGCATCCTTCGCCCTGATGGCACCGGCCGCAGCCCAAGCCCCCGATAGCGGGGAAGCCTTTCTTCTCGAAATGATGGGCGAGCGCGGCTGGGAAGTGTCATGCCAGCTCACCCAGGGTGATGGCGACAGCATTGCCACGCGCGAGCGCGGCCGCGGCCTGCTCGATAATGGCCGTTTCTCGGTCGGTGATGTCGTCAGTGGCCTGTGCACCTATTCGGTGCCGGATCGCGGCGAGCTTCGCCTCACGCTCAATGTCGAACAC
>Ga0189274_100100_pt1 | contig 94904 bp, 80 predicted proteins | sample N5B1minimetaG_FD_130323 | JGI IMG/M metagenome (GOLD analysis project Ga0189274, IMG submission 130323) | Marine microbial communities from the Costa Rica Dome - N5 B1 mini metaG | ecosystem: Environmental > Aquatic > Marine > Oceanic > Photic zone | place: Costa Rica: the Eastern Pacific...
AAACGGCGCCCCGCGGGGCGCCGTTTTTCGTGGAGTGGAGGCCGCCGCTGACCGGCGTGCGCGAGTTGGTTATTCTGCCGCGACGTTGTGCAGAGCGGAAACTTCGCCAGCACTTCCGGTCTCGAGGCGGTATTGGCGCGGTGTCATTCCTTCGCTTTCCTTGAAGGCCCGGTTGAAGGGGCCAATCGAGGCGAAGCCGCTGTCGAGCGCGATATTCAGGATGCTCATGTCGCGGCAAGACGGATCGTGCAGGCGCGCTTTGGCGTGATCAATCCGGTAGCGATTGACGAAGCGGTTGAAATTGCGCTCGCCCAGTCCGGCGGTAATCGCCCGGCTGATCCGGTAATCCGGTTCGCGCAGGCGTCGGGCGAGGCTCGCGACCTTGAGGTCCGGGTCGAGATAGAGCGCGTCCCGCTCGACCTGTTTGCGGACCCACGTCCCAAGTGCGCGTTCGTCATCGGTCGCCGGGACAGGTTCTGCTGCGCTGTGGTGGGTCGGTGCCAGGATGGGGTGACGTGTCCGCCAGATCACGCCGAAACCGGCCACGAAGAAGATCGAAGCGCCGCAGATTGCCTGCAGGAGCGCGATACTGGACTCGCTGAAGCGCGTGGTATCGCCATGATCCAGCAGTGCCACGCAGATGCTGACACACAGGCCATAGGCCGCCAGAAAGCCGATCCGAAGCTGGCGGTTCGTGCGCGACTCGGGCCGTTTCCAACCCCGCAAGCCTTCCCAGAAGGCGAGGACGAGGGCGGTGGAGGAGAGCATGAGCTGGAAGCTGCTCGATGCCGCCAGTGTCCCGTCCAGCGCCGATTGCCCGATCACGCGGTCGGCGGACACAGCGACCAGGGTCTGATTGAGAATGGAGGGACTGAAAATACCGCCGACGAGCAGGGCGTGGGGCCAGCCAAAGCCGACATCCGGTCGAAACAGGCCGCGCGAGACCAGCCAGAAACAGCTGCAGCTGGCGCAGCCGGCAATCGCAAGGGCCGGGGTGAGGGCGCCCGTCGCATCGCCATAGACATCCCGGATCATCACGGCGGCCAGCCCGGCGCAGAAGACCGCCCAGGCGATCTGTAGCCCGCTGCGTTGGCGCAGTGAGAGTATGTACAGGATCGAGGCGATCCCGCCCGCACCGACGATGAGCTTGATGGCGTTCGCAATGTCGAGCATCCGATGCGCCTCCTGTCCTTTCGCGCCCCCGCGCGTAAGAAGGGTGTCGCACATTTTGGGCCAGGATCAACCTGGCTGAGATTTTTATTCAACTGGATTGTCGCCGATTTTCAAATCGGCAAGACGCGCCCAACCCTGCGTGGTGGAGAGGTCGAAGCGGCGCCCGTTGCGCCAGCTTTCTGGACTGTGAAAAGGGTTCGACCATGTCTGACACATTTGCCGCGCCAGCTCGGCGACGGGGCATCTCTCCGCAAAAACTCCTTCAGGGGAGCGGGGTCCTTTGGTTCATCATCGCCGCGATTGGCCAGTGGATGTTCGTCTCCTACATCCTCGGCGCCTACATCCCGCGAACACTGGGCGGCAATTTCGAGCGCTGGAATGAGACCGGGCTGTTGGAGGGCTATGTTCAGAATGACGCGCTCGGCAATCTTGGTTTCATCTCGCACGTCCTTCTCGCGGCCTTCGTCAGTGCGGCGGGCGTAATCCAGCTTCTGCCCGTGATCAGGCGCAAGTTTCCGGCCTTCCATCGCTGGATCGGCCGCGCCTATATCTCGGTCGCCGTCTTCCTCGCGGTCGGCGGTATTCTTCTGATCTGGGTGCGCGGAACCCGCGCAAACGACTGGGCCGCGCTTGGCACGACGATTGACGGTCTCCTGATCCTGATCGCCGCGACCTTCACCCTGCGCCATGCCATGGCGCGGCGTATTGATTTGCATCGCCGCTGGGCCATGCGCCTCTTCGTCGTGGTCAGCGGTGTCTGGTTTATACGTGTGGCCTACATGGCCTGGGCCATCGCCACCGGTGGGGCCGGGATGCACCGGACCATGGATGGCGCGACCGACATTCTCGTCCCGTATCTGGCCTTCCTCGTGCCGCTTGTCGTCCTGGAAATCTACCAGAAGGCCCGCGACAGCCGTTCCGTCCCATTCAAGCTGGGCGTGGCCGGATTGATCGTCGTCTGTTGCGGCATCACTGCGCTGGGCTTGTTCGGTGCCTGGATGATGATGTGGTCACCAAATCTGCAGTACTAGGTCGCTTGCATCCGGGCATGCTGACCCGGCGAAACACCAAAATGCTGACGGAAGGCCGTCCGGAAAGCCGCCTCCGAGCGGAACCCGCAACGGCCTGCGGCCTGTTTGACCGGGGTGCCGGCCTCCAGCAGGTCGCGGCCATAATTCATGCGTAATATCTCGACATAGCGCGAAGGCGGAATCCCCGTCGTCTCGCTGAAGCGACGATGAAAGGTTCGCTCGGACTGTCCGCAATACTCGGCCATATCGGCGATCTTCACGGGCTGGTCGAGGCGCTGCAACAACCAGTCGATCAGATTGCTATAGCGGTCATCGGCGCGTGACTGGGCGTCGAGCACGTCGGAAAATTGCGACTGGTGGCCCGGCCGGTGGGCATAGACGACGAGTTCGCGGGCGACCCGGGTTTTCAGCGCACGCCCGTGATCAGCCTGGATCATGGCGAGCGCCAGGTCGATCCCGGTTGCGACACCCGCGGACGTCCAGAACCGTCCGTCGCGCACATAGAGCGCATCCGGGTCGACGGTGAGGGCAGGGAATCGCTCGGCCAGCTCGGCGCAGCCGCGCCAGTGTGTCGCGACGCGTTGATTGGTGATGACGCTTGCGGCGGCGAGGAGAAATGTGCCGCTGCAGACCGAGCCGATCCGTCCGCAGTTCGACGCCGCCTGGCGAAGGGCACGCAGCAGCTCCGCATTCTTCAGGGCCGAGCGGAGCGCATTCTCATACCCGCCCACGACCAGCAGCGTGTCTTCGCGGCCCGCGTTCAGGGCGTCCAATGGTCGGGCCGCGAGGGCCAGACCACCATCATGGCTGACGGGCCCAGCTGAGAGCGCCACGACATCCACCCTGTAGAGGCAGGCTCCGGCGACCTGGTTGGCGGCGGTGAAAACCGCAGCAGGGCCAGCCACATCCAGCAGCTCGGCGCCGGCAAAAGTCGCGAAATGGATGGTCTGCGGCTCTGGCATTGGCAAAATATAGTCGGTTATTGTCATTTCAGCCAAGCGCGCATTGCGGGACCCTGGTTCGGAAGCGACAGGAGCGCCGCAACATGGCCAAGACAGGCACACTTGATTGGATGGAAGCCACGTATGGCAAGCTTGGACTGGGCGACCGGCTCAGACTGATTGGCCAGGGTGTCCGGGCGCGGGCGGCCACGCGAAAACGCCTGCGGAACAATATCCGCTTTCGTCATATGGAGGTCGATGACATCCTGCCGCCCGACAGCGCCATCGCTCGGGAGGCCATGGCCTTGTGCGAGGCGGTCAGTGAGCCGTTTTTGTTCAATCATTGCATGCGGTCCTGGTTCTGGGCTCGGCTGCTCGACGACGGCAGCGGCCCTCTGGACGAGGAAGTCCTGTTCACCGGCATGATGCTTCATGATCTCGGACTGACGGAGCGTTTCGGTCTGCGAGGGCAGTCGATGCGCTGCTTCACTCTGCCGGGTGCCCGCATGGCGGAGGAGCTCGCTGCCAAACATGACTGGCCCGGTGCGCGTGCCCGGCTGATGGCCCAGGCCATCACGCTGCATCTCAACGTCGAGATCGAGTCACGCCACGGTCGGGAGGCTGAATTGATGCGGGCCGGATCTGGCGGCGATGTTGCGGGACTCGGGCTCGATGTCTTGCACGCGGATCAGATCGAAGCGGTTTGCCACAAGCATCCGCGGCTTCACATGAAGCGCGAGATCGCGCCGGTTTTGCAAGCTGAAGCCGATGCCCGGCCTGGCTGTCGCATTCATTTCCTGATCAACACCTTTGGCTTTGACGGGTTGATCGCTCGAGCCCCCATGTTCTCGGAATAGCCCGATGACCCATCGCCTCTATCACTATCCGATGGCCTGCTCGACTGCCTGTCGCCTGGCCGCGGCGGAGTTCGGTATCCCATTGGAGATTGCCCGCGCCGATGTCTTCACCAAGTCGCTCGCAGGTGGCGGCAGCCTGTTCGACATAAACCCGCTCGGACTTGTGGCGACCCTGGAGTGCTTCGACGGCCAAGTGCTGACCGAGAACACGGCGATCCTGCTCTGGCTGCAAGCTCATGGCCCGGGCCTGCCGGTCATATCGGACCCGGATTTCTTCACCTTGCTGCGCTGGACCGCATTCTGTGCGACGGAGCTTCACAAGGGTCTGCTTTGGCCTTTGTTGCGCGGCGATGTTGATGGTGATCACAAGGCTTTTGTCCGCGATCGGGCGGGGTCGCGGCTCGACTTGCTCGAGCAGCATATGTCGGACCGCGACGGGCTGGTCGGGGCATGGGTCACGGCGGCCGATGCCTATCTCGCCTGGTTCCTGGTGATGGCGCCCCTGGCCGGCCTCGATCTGGCGTCCCGACCGGCTTTGCTGCGGGTGGGCGAAAGCCTGCTGGCGCGCCCCGGCTGGCGGGCGGTGATCGATGATGATATGGCCGCCTTGCGTGATGATTTGGCGGTCAAGGGCGCGCGTCCCTTCGCCGACCGGGCGACGGAACCGGTCTGATCAAGTCGCCCTCCGCGCACCAAACTGCGCGCTGGCCCGACCCTTTGACGATTACCGAAGCAGGGCGATGCGGCGCTCAGGGACTGTCTATTGCGAGCCCCGGCCGGCGCGATGGAGACTGACGGCGAGATGAAGCAGCCAGCTGGCTAGACCCAGCATGGCTGTTCCGCCAGCCAGTCGCGGGTCAGCATCGAAACGCTGCCCTAGCGCGAAGACCGTCATAATCAGGCCCAGTGCTGTCAGTCCGTGCCAGACAAGCGGCGACCCGCCCTTGCGGATTGGCCGCATTGGAGGGGGCGCTACCGGGGTCTTGAGGCGGGCTTGCAAATCTTCGATCGATAGGTCGAAGCTCGTGGCGAGGGCCTTCAGGGCCTCGAGGCTGGCCGGGCGTCCACTCTCGATGCGCTGAATAGTACGCTCGCTGAGATCACTGATCCGGGCCAGCTCGGCCTGTGACCAACCTTTGGCCTTCCGTAGGGATTTCAAACTCATGCGCCTGTTCTCGGAATTGCTGCGGGTCAAAGCTGTCGGGTTCGAAGAATAGCGACTGCGAGGCTGTGACACCACGACACGAGGACGACACTGAAAGGGATTTGCCGGGGGCGTTGTGTGCGGCGCATTGATACTCACCGCGAAGTCGCTCAGAACAGGGGTTTGTGAACCGGGATCGCCTTCATGCAGAAGCTCAGCCCCGCAGAGATTTTGAGCACGACCTTCGGCTTTCCCGGCTTTCGCCCGGGGCAGGCTGATATCGTCGATTATATTCTCGCTGGACGGCCGACCCTGTGTGTTATGCCGACCGGGGCCGGCAAGTCGATCTGTTATCAGGTTCCGGCGCTTTTGCTGGATGGGCTGACAATCGTGGTGTCGCCGCTGACAGCGCTCATGGATGACCAGGTCGCCGCGTTGAGAGCCAATGGTGTCGCGGCTGCGGCCATTCATTCCGGCCGGGATCGTGACGCCAATGTCGAGGATTGGCGGCGCGTCCAATCTGGCGAGCTCCGGCTTTTGTATCTGTCGCCGGAGCGTTTGATGACGGGACGCATGCTGGCGGCGCTGGAGGGCGTCGAGCCAGCCATGTTCGTCGTCGATGAAGCGCATTGTATCTCCAAATGGGGGGCCAGCTTCCGGCCGGAATACGAAGAGCTCGCAATTCTCAAGACGCGCTTTCCGCGGGCGCGTCTGGCCGCCTTTACCGCGACAGCAGATGCCGCGACCCGCGATGATATCGCGGCCAGGCTCTTCGGCGAGGACGCCGAAATTGTGGTTCACGGTTTTGACCGGCCCAATCTCACGCTGTCCGTGGCGGCGAAGGAGAAGTGGAAGCCGCAATTGATGGAGTTCCTGGAGACGCGCCGCGGCGTGTCCGGAATTGTCTATTGCCTGTCACGCAAATCCACCGAGGAAGTGGCGGGCCTGTTGCGTGAGAGCGGCTTCAAGGCGCTGCCCTATCATGCCGGACTGGCGCCCGAGACACGGCGGGAAAACCAGGAACGCTTCATGGCGGAGGAAGCGGTCGTGATGGTCGCCACGATCGCTTTTGGCATGGGCATCGACAAGCCGGATATACGCTATGTCTTCCACCTCCACATGCCCGGCTCCATGGAAGCCTATTACCAGGAAATCGGTCGTGCCGGACGTGACGGGAAACCGGCCGAGGCGATGATGCTCTATGGTCTCGGCGATGCCCGCATGCGCCGGCAATTCATCGACCAGGACGGCGAGGATGGCGATCACAAACGCCGCGAACACAAACGACTGGACAGTCTGCTGTCCTATTGCGAGGCGACGCGCTGCCGCCGCCTTGCCCTATTGGCCTATTTTGGTGAAAGCGGCGGCGAGCCGTGCGGCAATTGCGATCTCTGCCTTGATCCGCCGACCCTGATCGACGGCACGCGCGAAGCGCAAATGCTCTTCTCCGCCATCGCCCGAACCGGCGAGATGTTCGGGGCAGCCCATGTCATCGATGTTCTGCGCGGCGCCGATACCGACAAGATTCGGGCGCGCGGGCATGAGACCCTTCCCACCTGGGGCGTTGGCGCGGATCGACCGAAGCCGTTCTGGCAGGGGCTGGTGCGCCAATGTGTGGCGTCAGGCCTGCTGGAAATCGACATTCAGGGGTTCGGGGCTCTCAAGCTGACCCCGGATGCCCGCGTGGTCCTGAAGGGTGAGCAGTCCGTCGAGATCCGTGAGATCAAGGCGCGCGCGAGCACGACGCCCAAGCGCAGCAAGGCGAGCATCGCCGCCGAGGCGGATGGGGTGGATGCGGATTTGCTCAGTGCTTTGAAGGCTCTGCGCCGGGAGTTGGCGGCGGAGCGCAATGTTCCGGCCTATGTGGTCTTTTCCGATGCGACGCTGATCGACATGGCGCACCTCAGGCCGCAGAGCCTGGAGCAGATGGCTGCGGTCAATGGCGTTGGCCCCAAGAAGCTCGAAACGTTTGGATCGGTCTTTCTCGACCTGCTCAAATCTCAGCTCCAGCTCTCTTGAAACCTGTGTGCCGGATGACAATCACGGCAAATCATGGAGTTATGTCCGGGCTCTTTCAGGAAGAATCATGCCCCGTCGCGACGCCCCCTTTTATATTCTGATCGGCCTGTTATCGGTGCAGGTCGCGTACGGGTTGTTCTGGGCGGCCAATGACATAACCGCCCGGATGGGGCTTTGGCCCGACCCCTTGCTCGCTGCGGCATTCGTTCAGAGTTTGACGTTGATGCAGGAAGTTTTCTTCTTCTCGCACGTGCTCATGAATGGCGTGGCGCTGGCCCTGACCTTGGGCGGGCGCCGCTGGGCGCTACCGGCCTTTATTCTGTCGTTTGTGCTGGACCGGGCTGACTGGATCATCATGGGTGGCAATAACCTGTTTTCCAACATGGTCGATGCCGACGCCTGGGCACTCTTCTCTTTCACCCTGCAAGGCGCCATCATCGCCCTGCTGGTTTATTTGACCTTCGAAGGGCGATTGCGCTGATACCGGTCGGCAGAGCTGATCAAGGCATCTCGATCGCAGTGGCAATTCGCGCGGCCTGATCCGCGAGGTCATCCATGTCTGCCTGACCGCCACCATGCGCACCCAGGGCTTCACCCTCGGTCCGCGGAATGATGTGGAAGTGGACGTGGAAGACGGTCTGACCCGCTGGCGCGCCATTGAATTGCGTGAGGACAATGCCATCCGGGGCGAGAGCGGTTTTCACGGCCTGCGCGATCCGTTTCACCCGAACAATGGCGGCCTGTAGCGCACCATCTGTCATTTCCAGGGCATTGCGCGCCGGCTCGCGCGGCACGACCAGCACATGTCCGGGCGCTTGCGGAAAAATGTCCATGAAGGACAGGACATGCTCATCCTCATACACTTTCACGCAGGGCAATTCCCCCTTGAGAATCCTGGCGAAGATATTGTCCGGATCATAGGTGCCGTCGAGGCTCATGCTTGAACTCCGCTTTGTGTGAGCTGAGTGATCTGCCTAGCGTGCCGCGCCCGGTTCCGTCCAGCGATGGCTGGTTTTTCATGCGCTGTCGTTGACCTTTTGCCCGGCGGTTTGAAGGCTGGCGACCCGGCTGCGAAGCTGGATTGGCGCGACTGGCGAATAGCCCAGCTCAGCTTCGCCAGAAGGCGCCGGAGGCTCCGTTCGGAACGTCTTGCGACAGGTGCAGCAGCGCCGACGTGTGGAGAAAAATGGGTGGAAGGTACCCAGCAGGATCACGAGCGCTGTGAACACGATGCGTCGAACTCGACGCGTTTCTCCGCCGCAGTCGGAGCAGGGGAAGATCGGTCTGGTGTCCGCCGGCTCAAGGCTTTCCAACCAGGCCCTGGCCTCCAACTGGCACGACGGCGGAACGAGAACCCGCGGCCGGTTATAGCCGAACTTGAGCGCGGGCTTGACGGAGATGAAATGCCAGTCGGCGACCTCCGCCGGAAACCCGCCTGCGCGGAGTGTACAGGCGAGAACGGAGGCTTCGGCTCGCCAAGGGGAAAGGTGTCACGCTTGCTCACGATGCCTGATCCCGTCGAAACGGGCTCTCGGCGTCCTGCAGGCGGATTTCTGTGCGCACCGCGGCGCGCTCCTGATCAAGATATTGGTCGACCGCGTCGCGAAAGCCCGGATCGGCGATGAAGTGGGCCGAACGGACCTCTTGCGGTCGGTAGCCGCGGGCCAGTTTGTGGTCGCCTTGGGCGCCCGCCTCGACACGATCCAGGCCGCGTGCAATCGCGGCGTCAATGGCTTGGTGATAGCAGAGCTCGAAATGCAGATAGGGGTGATCGTCGAGCTTGCCCCAATAGCGTCCATAGAGCGCGTGCGAGCCGATGAAATTGAGCGCCGCGGCTATATAGCGGCCCTCCTTCTTCGCCATGACCAGCAGGATTCGGTCGGGCATGCGTTGGTGGATGAGATCGAAAAAGACGCGATTGAGATAAGGATAGCCCCATTTGCGCGAGCCGGTTTCCTGGTAGCAGGCATAGAACACGTCCCAATGTTCGGGGCGCAGAGCGTCGCCGGACAGGTGCTCGATCTCGATCCCGTCCTGCGCGGTCGCGCGCTCCTTGCGCAAGGCCTTGCGCTTGCGCGAGCTGAGATCGGCGAGGAAGGCGTCATAATTCCCATAGCCCCGATTGGACCAGATGAATTGTCGGTCGACCCGGTCAAGCAGCCCGGCCGCGTTCAACGCAGCCGCGGTGTCGGCGTCCGGGAAATTGACATGCCAGCCGGAACACCCCCATCGCTCGGTCAGCTCGCAGGCCGTTTGTGCCAGCGCATGGCGCAAAGAGGGGCTTTCGGCGAAAATTCGGCGCCCGGTGACCGGCGTAAAGGGAACCGCGGTCAGTAGCTTGGGGTAATATTGCCCGCCGGCGCGCTCATAGGCGTTGGCCCAGGCATGATCGAAGACATATTCGCCCATGGAATGAGTTTTGGCGTAGAGCGGGAGGGCGCCAACCAGCTTGTTGCTCGGCCCGGTGGCGATCAGATGGCGCGGCAGCCAGCCTGCGTCCTCACCGACACAGCCGCTCGCCTCAAGCGCCTCCAGAAAGTCCCAGCTCAGGAAGGGGTCGAACTCGGCGTCGGCCGGGTTGGCCAGTGCGTCCCAGTCCTCGCGGGACACTTGATCGAAGCCTTCAACCGCCTGAACTGAGATCGGCGGCGGCCCGGTCTCGCCGTCATCAGCCGGTGGAGGCGCCATCCCGTCTCCGCTCAGTTGCGACGTTGCTGGCGGCGAATCTGACGCAGTTCCGATGCGGTCGGCAGAGAAACGGCCTCGATCTCAGTGGCCCGGACCCAGGCTGGTGTGCCAACCTCCAGTTCGGCGCGGGCGCGCGTAGCAAACTGGTGAGCGCGGGGGCGATTGCCCGCGGCATAGGATTGTTCCGCAATCGCCAGTTGGGCGAGGGCGGTATCGCCATTGCGCTCATGGATGATCGAGAGCTGGTACCAGGCAAAGCCATTGTCCGGCTCGATATCAAGCGCGACCCGCAAGTGCTGCGCGGCTTCCTCCTGATAGGCGACATCCTCGGTCGCGATCATCGCGATGGCGAGATTGACCCGAAGCAGGGGCGCGGTGGGTTCCAGTTCAACGGCTTCCCGGTGCGGCGCAATCGCGTCGGCAGCATGACCGCTCTCGAACAGCATCTGCCCGTGTAGCTCATGGAAATAGGGGTTTTCGGGTTCTTCCTCGAGCAGGCTTAAAATCTCTTCGAGCGCACGATCGAGACGGGCGTCGTGATAAAAGGCGACAGCTCGCGCATACCGCGCCGGCAGCGATTGGTCGCTCTCGGGATAGCGGTAGAAGACAAATTCCGGCTCCGCGAGGAAGCCATAAATCTTGGCCTGGATACGGGCCAGACGAGCCATTTCCTCGGCGCTGTCTTCGGTCTCGTAATAGGGTGACTCGGTAGCGCCGCCGCGCAGATTGGCGATGCGTTCCGAAGACAGGGGATGGGAGCGGAAATATGGGTAGCGCCGTGCATTTGACATCACTTCCTGGTAGCGAAAGCGTTCGAAGAATTGCACCAGGCCTTCGGCCGATTGTCCGCTGGCTTCGAGGAATTGCAGTCCGGCCTGGTCGGCCGAGGCTTCCTGGGCGCGGCTATACGTCATGAAGGAGAGCGCGCCGAACTGTTGTGAGGAGGCCAGCAGCGCACCCGCCGCACCGCCTTCACCGGCGAGCGCCGCGAGCACGCCGAGCCCGAGGCTGACGAACATCGGCGCCTGTGCGGCCGTGATGCCATCTCCGACGCGTGCCAGATGGGCGCCGGAAATATGTCCGGCCTCGTGCGCTATGACGCCAATCAGCTGGTTCGGTGTCTCGGATTCCAGAATGATTCCGGTGTGCAGGAAAATGTTCTGGCCGCCGGTGACAAAGGCGTTCAGCGTCGGGTCCGCGACGATATAAAGATCGACATCTGCGGGTTGCAGGCCGGCGGCATCGAGAACGGGGTCGGCATAATCGCGCAGCATGTGCTCGATCTCCGTGTCCCGGATCAGTGACTGACCCAGGCTGGACGCATGTGTGGCCACAGCAAGTACGCAGGCTGTAGCGACGGATTTCAGGACAGACATCCTGCCTCCACTGATCGGCCCCCGCTCGGCCTATGTTAGCAGCGTCACCCCATGACGCCGCAAGAGCCAAGATGGGTTGCCCGGCCGTGCCGGACAACCCTGATCCTGGTCAGTTTCCGAACAAACCTGTCCGGTTCCACCATCCGCGGCGTTTCGGCTTGCCGTCATCGGCCTCGCCCTTGTCCGCATCGGCGCTTTCGGTTTCACGTTTGGCGTCATCGGATTCCGTTGCGGCTTTCCTGGGCTTTGCGGCCGCTGCCGGTTTCGCGGCCGCCTTTGCGGGCGGCTTGGCAGTTTCAGAGGCCGGCTCGTCGGCTTTCTTGCGACGTGTGCGGGGCTTCGGCTTGGGGGCCTCGTCCTCGACCGGTTTGGCCGCCTCCTGAGCCGTCTCTGTCTGACCTGCTTCGGCCGGGGTGTCATCGGCCGGTTCTACGGCCTTCTTCCGCGGACGCCGTGTGCGCTTCTTGGGCGCCTCGTCGGTTGCGGCCGGCGGTTCGACCGGAGTATCGGGCTTGGCCTCGCTAGCCGCTTCCGCTGCAGCCTCGGCCGGAGCCTCGGTTTCAGCCTTCCTGCGGCGCGGTGCGCGCTTGCGCCTGGGCTTTTCTTCCGCCGGACCCGCGTCGGCGGGTGTCTCAGCCGGAGCGTCGCTCACAGCGTCGGACGGCGCAGCTTTGTCAGCGTCGGTATTGTCGTCCGCGGCGGCATTTTCCTCGTTTGAGATATCCCCTTCGGTGCGGCGACGACCTCGTCCGCCCCGGCGACCCCGACGGCGACGGCGGCGCGGCTGATCCTCACCATCCTCGGCTTGGACGTCACGATTGCTATTGCCATCGCCCGACGCGTCGGCGGCCTCATCGTCCGAGCCCTCGACATTGACCACTTCCATGGCGGCGGCGGTGTCGTCGGAAGATGGCTTGCGACGACGGCGGCGGCGACGACGGCGCCCGCCCCCGTCACGATTGTCGTCATCGCTCTCAGCGGTGTCCTCTTCCGGCGTTTCCGGGATCTCGATCTCCTCGATCGATTCGACCGATAGCGGCGCCATCGTCAATTCCTCGCCCGGTTCGCGATTCTCGAGCGCTTCGATCGAGAATTCCGGTGCCAGGATTGAGTCATCGGCTTCCACGGAAATGCGCATGGAGAAGCGCTGTTCGATCATCAGAAGGTGATCGCGCTTTTCGTTGAGGAGGTAGATCGCAACGGCGGTCGGAACCGATATGCGGATCCGCTTGGCTCGGCCACGCGTACCTTCCTTTTCCAGCCCGCGCAGGGCGACGAGGGCGCTCGATTCGGTGGAGCGAAGATGGCCGGTGCCCTTACAGGTCGGACAGGTCGTGGTCGAACCTTCAAGCAGACTGGACCGGCGCCGCTGGCGCGAAATTTCCATCAAGCCGAATTGCGAGATGCGACCCACCTGAAGGCGGGCGCGGTCACGCTTCAGCATGTCCTTCATCTTCTTCTCGACGGCACGATTATTCTTGTTCTCGTCCATGTCGATGAAGTCGATGACGATCAGGCCGGCCAGATCGCGCAGGCGCATCTGGCGTGCCGCTTCCGCTGCGGCTTCCAGATTGGTCTTGAGCGCGGTCGCCTCGATATTGCGCTCACGCGTCGACCGACCGGAATTGACGTCGATCGAGACCAGGGCCTCGGTCGGATTGATGACGATATAGCCGCCGGACTTGAGTGGGGCGACGTCGGAATAGATGGCCTCAAGCTGGGCTTCGCACTGGTGACGCAAGAAGAGCGGCACGGTTTCCTTGTAGTGCTGGACCTTCTTGGCGTGGCTGGGCATCAGCATCTTCATGAAGGCTTTCGCCTCCTTGTAGGCCTCTTCGCCCTCCACCTGCACGCTGTCGATCTCCTTGTCGTAGAGATCGCGGATCACGCGCTTGACCAGATTGCCTTCCTCATAAATCAGCGACGGCGCCACGGAATTCAGGGTCAGCTCGCGGATATTCGTCCACAGGCGCAGCAGATAATCGGCATCGCGCTTGATCTCGGTCTTGGTCCGCGAGGCTCCGGCGGTCCGGATGATCAGGCCGACGCCTTTAGGCAGTTCCAGCTCGGACACCACCGACTTGAGCCGCTTGCGATCGGAGGCATTGGAAATTTTGCGGGAAATGCCACCGCCTCGCGGCGTGTTCGGCATCAGCACACAATAGCGCCCGGCCAGCGAGAGATAGGTCGTCAGGGCGGCGCCTTTATTGCCGCGCTCTTCCTTGGCGACCTGGACCAGAAGGATCTGGCGGCGCTTGATGACTTCCTGGATCTTGTATTTGCGCAGCATCTGACGGCGACGACGGGCGGCCTGCTGGTCGCTGATATCGTCGTCTTCGCTGTCATCGCCGATGGTCTCGGGAGCTTCGGATTCGCCGTCGGACTCGCCATCAGCGCTGGCTTCATCGGATGAGGGGGCGGGTTCGGCCTTGGCGTCATCCGGCTCGTCCTCGTCCTCATCCGCCGCAGACGCTTCTTCCTCGGCAAGGGCGACGCGATCCTCATAGGGGATCTGGTAATAGTCGGGATGAATCTCGTTGAAGGCCAGGAATCCATGGCGATTGCCGCCATATTCCACAAAGGCGGCCTGCAAGGAGGGCTCAACCCGCGTTACCTTGGCAAGGTAGATATTTCCGCGAATGGGGCGGCGGGCGGCCGCTTCAAAATCAAAATCCTCAACTTTTGAACCGTCGAGCACGACGACGCGGGTCTCTTCTGGGTGACCCGCATCGATCAACATTTTCTTGGACATTAAAGTCGTCTCCTGCGCGCGCGCTCGAATATCGACTGCTCGCCAGTCGGCGAGACAGGGACGGAAGAGGCGGCGGGGGCGAGATGGACGGGGTGCGGCCTGTTTTCAGTGCTCTAGGCATCAGGCGCTCCCCGCGCATCGGCAGTTACCATAAGCGTCCCGCTCCATGACTGGGAGGACGCGGCGGTCGGGGCCCCGGAATAATCTTCGGTCGGACCGGGGCGACGATTAGCGTTGTGGCCGATTACTGGAACCGGCCGCTTCGCGCCTGGCTGCCGCACTCGACCGGCCATCCGGTGGTGCGTCGCCAAGGCGTTGGCAACATGCAACATTCGAATGCAGATGAAAAGGCTTTCGCGCCGTGGGTGAATTGCTCGGGAAAATTCCGGCCCGGCATCAACGAAACGTCAAGTTCCATGCGCTAGCGTTACGCAAAAGCCGTGGACAGAATCACGGTGTGTGCGATGGTGTAGTGATGCGGGTTCAACAGTTTTTCTTGGCGTTGACGGGCGCGCTGACGCTTTGCGGACCGGGTCTGACCGACCAGGAAGTGCGCGATGTGCGCTTTGGCGTCGACCTTGCGACGACGCGGGTTGTCATCGAGACCTCCGAGCCGGCGGATTTCCGGGCGTTCACCTTGGAAGGGCTGGCTGATCGGCTGGTTGTGGATCTGCCCTCCTCGCGCTGGTCAGTCGCGAGCCTCGCATCGGGTGAAGGCGTCGGGCACGGCCTCGTGGATGCCTTTCGTTTCTTCGATAATTCTGCCTCCAGCTCTCGTGTCGTGTTTGAGCTCGAGCATCCGGCGGTCATCACAAACCAGTTCGCTCTGGACCCGGCCACACCCGGTGGCAATCACCGTCTGGTAATCGATGTCGAGCGCGCCAGTGCGGGCCATATCCAGTCGACATCCGGTTTCGAACACACGCGGGCCGACTCGCTTGATTCGCTGATCGCGGAGCGCGTTGAGGCCGTGTATGTGCCGCCCCAGCGTGAACGCCGCGTGATCGTTGTCGATGCGGGCCATGGCGGCAGTGATCCCGGCTCCATCGGTTTGCATGGCACGCACGAAGCCGATATCGCCCTGGAAGCCGCGCGTGAGCTGCGTCGCCAGCTTGAGGCGACCGGCCGCTACGAGGTCCTGCTGACACGCGACCGGGACATCTATCCGTCCTGGGAGCAACGGGTCGGGGTGATGGCCGAATCCCGGGCCGATCTCTTCATCTCGCTGCATTCGGACTCGTCCCAGAACTCCGGCGTTCGGGGCGCAGCCGTTTATACGCTCAATGACCGGGCCGAAAATCGGGCGCGTCAACGTGCGCGGGAAGGCGCCAACCACACCTCGCAAGCCGATGTGAACAATATCCTGGTGGAGCTGGAGCTGCGTGAGAAGCGCAATCAATCATCCGCCTTTGCCGAAGTCCTGCTTGAGCATCTCGGCAGTGCCGGCCCGCTGCTGGCGAACCCGCACCGTCAGGCCAATCTCTTTGTTCTGCTTGATTCCCGGGTGCCGGCGGTTCTGGTGGAAATGGGTTTTCTGACCAATCGGGCCGATCATGACAATCTGACATCGGCCAGTTATCGCCGTCGCCAGATGACCTCGATCGTGCGTGGGATCGACGACTATTTTGCCAATCGAGGTGACGAGATGTTCGCCGATCGTGAGACGATTGCACTTCCGGCTCGCTGACTCCCTTTAATCCCGGACCGAGCACGGCCATAATGGTGCCTCGGAGTCATGCTCAACCAAACAGTCTGACCTGCGGGTAGAGTGGCCAGAGGGCACAATGAAGATCTTCACCTTGCGTAATGTCTTGCGGACAGCCCTTTGGGGCGGGATCGCCGCTGCGGTGCTGGCCGTCATAGGCTTCATTGTTGTTGCCATCTACGTCGTCCGCGTCACAGACGACTTGCCGGACTATCAGCAGCTGGCCGAATACGAGCCGCCGATCATGAGCCGCGTTCATGCCGGTGATGGCTTGTTGATCGCCGAATATGCCCGCGAGCACCGGGTCTTCGTGCCGATCGCAAACATTCCGCAGAATGTGGTTCACGCCTTCATTTCGGCCGAGGACAAGAATTTCTACGAACACGGCGGGCTCGATTTCCGGGGTATCATCCGCGCCGGCCTGTCCAATATCGGCAATGTCCTGAACGGGCGCCGCCTTGAGGGCGCGTCGACCATCACCCAGCAGGTCGCCAAGAATTTCCTGCTCTCCAGCGAGCAACGCCTCGAACGCAAGGTCCAGGAGATGGTCTTGTCGCGCCGTATGGAGCGCGCCTTTACCAAGGATCAGATCCTCGAGCTCTATCTCAATGAAATCTATCTCGGAAACCGGGCTTATGGTGTCGCTGCGGCGGCGCTGAACTATTTCGGCAAATCGCTGGACGAGCTGGACCTGCACGAAATTGCCTATCTCGCGGCGCTGCCGAAAGGTCCGGCGAACTATCATCCGGACCGGCACCACGAAGCGGCGATCGAACGTCGCAACTGGGTGCTCTCGCGCATGGCGGAAAATGGTTATGTGAGCGAGGCCGTGGCCCAGGAAGCCATGGCGAGGCCGCTGGAAACGGTCGACCGTCTGTCCGGCGCGACCTACACCGCGGCCGAGTATTTCGTCGAGAATGTTCGCCGGGAAGTCTTCTCGCTCTATGGCGAGGACGAGCTCTACGATGGCGGCCTTTCGATCCGCACCACGCTGGATACCCGTATGCAGCTGGCGGCGCGCGATGCATTGCGCAGCGGATTGGAAACCTATGACCGCCGCCACGGTTATCGTGGTGCCTTGTCGACAATCGAATTGGGTGAAGATTGGGCCGAACGCCTGGCCGAAGCCGAGATTCCGCGCGATCTGGATGAAGGCTGGCTGCAGGCTGTGGTGCTTGAAACCAGCGCCCAATCCGCGCGGATCGGTCTCCTCAATGGCGAGGAGGGCTCGATTCCCATGTCGGCGCTCGAATGGGCGCGCGAGAACCTTCCTGATGGCGAAATCGGTCCGGTCGTATCACGCCCGTCCGAGGTGCTCACGGCCGGCGATGTTATTCTTGTCGAGAGTCTGGCTGACCAGGACGGATATGAGGACGGCCAGTACGGCCTGCGCCAGGTGCCGGCGATCAATGGCGGTATCATGGCCATGGATCCGCACACCGGGCGTGTCTTGGCGATGGTGGGTGGCTATTCCTTCCAGCACAGCCAGTTCAATCGTGCGACCCAGGCCCGTCGTCAGCCGGGCTCGGCTTTCAAGCCCTTCGTCTACGCCTCCGCGCTGGACAATGGCTATACCCCGGCCAGCCTGATCCTGGATGCGCCTTTCATCGCGTCCGGTGGACCGGATGAGCGCTTCTACATGCCGTCCAATTATTCGGAGCGCTATTACGGCATGTCGACCCTCCGGCTGGGCCTGGAATTGTCGCGGAATGTCATGACGGTCCGTCTGGCCCAGGAAATGGGCATGGCGCCGATCGTCGATTACGGCGTACGCTTTGGTATCTACGACGATCTGGAGCCGGTTCTGGCAATGTCATTGGGCGCTGGCGAGACCACGCTTTATCGGCTGGTCTCGGCCTATGCGACCATGGTCAATGGCGGTCGACGCGTCGAGCCCACCATTATCGACCGGGTCCAGGATCGCACCGGCGCGACAATCTTCGCGCATGAAGTCCTGCCTTGCGAAACCTGTGATGTCGATGCGTGGGAGCCGGGCGACGTGCTCGAACCGCTCTTCCCGGAAACGCGCGAAGAGGTGATTGATCCAGTGACCGCCTATCAGGTCGTTCACATGCTGGAAGGCGCGGTACAGCGCGGAACCGGAACGGCCCTGCGGCCCCTTCCATGGACCCTGGGCGGCAAGACTGGAACGACCAATGATTTCCGCGATGCCTGGTTTATGGGGTTCGGCCCCGATCTGGTTGTCGGTGTCTACGTCGGCTTTGACACGCCGTACCAGCTCGGCAGCGGGGAGGCTGGGGGCCGCGTCGCAGCCCCGATCGCCCGCGACTTCCTTGAAGTGGCGCTGGAAGGATATCCGGTCGCACCCTTCCGTGTGCCGCCAGGTGTCCGACTTGTCCCGGTCAGCCACGGGACAGGCGAGCCGGGTGTGTTGGGTCAGTCCGGGGTTATTCTGGAGGCTTTCCGCCCCGGCACCGAGCCGTCACGCCAGACGGACGAGGAGGAAAGCGGGCTCAGTTTCGCGCGGTCCTCCGTCAGCGATGATCCGTTGGCCTTTCTGCTCGCCGAAGAGGAAGACGGAGAGGATGAAGAAGAAGAAGACGAGCTGGGCGGCCTTTACTGATCGCAACGGCGCGTCGGTCTGCACGCCACGGCTTGTCTCGGCAGGCCGCTCTGATTATCCCGTTTCCACGACATGTTTATTGAAGAATCGCAGGATTGAATGCCCATGCGCGCTGACATCCAGACCCTGTCCGACGAAATCCAGCAGGCAGTTGGCCTGCTGAGGAGGCGTCTTTGACTGGGATACTGCCCAGAAACGCCTCGATGAACTGAATGCGAAGTCGGAAGACCCCGACTTCTGGAACCAGCCGCAACAGGCGCAAGCGCTGATGCGCGAGCGCAACCGGCTGGAAAGCGCCATCAATACGGTCGTCGAATCCGAACAGGAGCTCGCTGACAGTCTCGAGATCATCGAGATGGCCGAGATGGAAGATGATGAGGAGATGGTCGAGGAGGCCGTCACCGGTCTCAATCGTCTCGCCGAACGCATGCGCCGGGCCCAGCTGGAGACGCTGCTCTCCGGGGAAGCCGACGGCAATGACGCCTTCGTGGAAATCCATTCCGGTGCCGGTGGCACTGAAAGCCAGGACTGGGCCGCCATGCTCGCGCGGATGTATTCGCGCTGGGCCAATGCACACGGCCACAAGGTCGAGATCATGGAAGAGCAGGCCGGCGAAGAAGCCGGACTCAAATCAACCACGCTTCTGGTCAAGGGCGAGAATGCCTATGGCTGGCTGAAGACCGAGACCGGGGTTCATCGCCTGGTGCGGATTTCGCCGTTTGATTCCAGCGCCCGCCGTCATACCAGCTTCTCCTCGGTGGGGGTCTATCCGCAGATCGATGATGCGATCGAGGTGGATATTGATGAATCGAAGGTCCGGACCGACACCTACCGCGCCTCTGGTGCTGGCGGTCAGCACATCAACAAGACCGACAGTGCCGTCCGCCTGACCTATGACATGCCGGGGGAGGAAAAGGCGGTCGTCGTCCAGTGCCAGAATGACCGCTCCCAGCACAAGAACCGTTCCCAGGCCTGGGACATGCTGCGGGCCCGCGTTTACGAGATCGAGCTGCAGCGCCGCGAAGCCGCCGCGCAGGCGGAAGCTGACAGCAAGACCGAGATCGGCTGGGGGCACCAGATCCGCTCCTACGTCCTGCAGCCCTACCAGATGGTCAAGGACCTGCGCACCAATGTGGAGACGTCCAATACGGGCGGTGTTCTTGATGGTGATCTGGATGAGTTCATGGCCGCCGCCCTGGCGGCCCGAGTCGGCGGTGAGGACGAGGAAGCCTAGCCTCCCGCCTTGTCATCCGCATCGTCCAGCTGGCCCAGCAGGGCAGCCATCGCTTCGACATAGCGCCGAAAGGCCGCGCGGCCGGACTTTGACAGTCTGACCCGGGTAAGGGGTTTGCGGTCGAGAAAGCTCTTCTCGATCGTGACATAGCCAGCCTCTTCAAGCTTGCGCAGGTGCACTGACAGATTGCCCTGGGTGGCTTTCAGCGCGGCCTTCAATTCGTTGAAACCGGCGGTTTCGGCCTGGGCGAGATAGGTCATGACCCCAAGCCTGAGGCGACCGTGGATGATCTCGTCGATCTGACCTATGGGGGGCGTGCTCATGTTGGATCGATCAATCAGCCGCACGAGCCAGCCGCCACAGCACAAAGCCCGGCAGTGCCATCAGTCCCAGAAGTGAGACCGAGGTGACCAGATTGAACAGAGCGGGCTCATCCATTGTCAGGCCCAGCGCGGCAGCTGCCAGGTACCAGCCGATTGCGACCGCGCCATACCAGAGACGTTTCTGGACACGGCTTGCCACAAACCAGGCAGCCCCCTGCAGGGCGAAGACGACGGGCACATAATAGAGCCAAAGCGAGAAATCCTGAGTCTTGAATGCATTGAAGCCAAATACGAAGACCATCGCCAGATTGGCCAGACCAGCGGCTTGGAAGGCGGTTTCATAGGCCTTGCGCATCGTCGTGCCTGTCGGCTGATCGCGATCCCGCCAGAGCACGATGATGAGCGCGACGAGGAAGCCACCGGTTCCACCGATAGCGGCGGCCAGATGAGTCCAGGTGGGCAGGTCGACAAGCCCGCTAATCCCGACCCAGTGGATCAGGGCTTCTAGTCCGTACAGAAGTCCCGCTGCCATCAATAACAGGCCGCCGCCAGCCGATGGCCGGGGGTCGCCCTCGGCGAGGGTGCGCAGGAAAGCGAGATCAGCGCGGGCGGTGGCGAGTTCATCGGTCATGACAGTCCTCGGGTAAAGTCCGGCGCGCCCTTAAAGGACGCGCCGGCAGTATGGCTTGATTCACGCGGGCGTATCAGCCTGCAAAGCGGCAGCCGGGCGATCGGCCTTCCCCATTCTGCGTCCGTTCAGCCACCCGCCAATCCAGGTGTTGCGGACGATGAGGTGATAGCTGCCGAGCAGGATGGCAAAGCTTGCGGCGAGAATGATCGCCAGCTTGATCACGCCGGGCAGGGCGATGTCTGACAAGGCGACCTGCAGGGCCATCACCAGCGGCAAATGCATCAGATAGACCCAGTAAGAGGAATCCGCGAGATAGCGCCAGACCTTGTTTTCGCGGGCAAAGACCACCAGGGCCGCGCCCGTGAGGCCGAAAGTCCAGGTCCAGATCGCCAATGTGTAGGCGATGGCGACCGGCAAACGGTCGAGACCGGGGGCGACCGGCATAAAGTTCGGCGCCGCGCCGAGTTCCACAATCAGCCAGGTCGTCAGGCCGAGCGCGATGGCGAGGTTGATGTGCCAGGCGCGCTTCCATGCAGCGAGCACGAGATCGCTGCGGCGATGGGCGGCCCAGCCAGCGGCGAAGGCTGTGCCATAAGCGATCAGCGCACCTGCATTGGGCATAAGGCCGGTGTCCGGCGTCGGAATCCCGAACCAGCTCATCCACATGGGCGTCGTGACAAACCAGACGGCCAGTGGAGCTGCGAAAATGAGCGTACCCAGCGGGGTGCGGGCCAGCAGACCGGTCACGACATCAATCACGCGGCCGGTCATGTCAGACCGGTCGACGAGCCGGACCAATGCCGTGAGCGTCAGGCTGACGGCATAGAAAATCATTAGCATGTAGAGGAACCACAAATGGGTCAGCGGAAAGTTCTGCGCTGTGAGCGGTGGGGTTTCCTGCTGTGGGGCCTCGCCGCCATTGGCCTTGATGGCACCCCAGATCACCACGGTCACGATGAGCGCGAAGATCGGCATCCACAGGGTGACTAGCGGCAGGGCGATGCGTTTGGCGCGGTCGATTGCCAGGCCAAGCACACCGCGGCGTCCGAGCGCCATGCGCGCGAAATATCCCGCGATCATGAAGAAGAGAACCATGCGGAAGATGTGTGGGACGAAGAAGGCCAGGCTGAAACCTGCGCCCGCCTGGCTGTCCTGAATGATCCAGATCGGAATACCGGGGATGAAGGACATGGATGCGTGCAGGACGACGCCGAGAAACAGGGCCAGCGCGCGAACGGCATCGAGCGCGTGGATCCGGGGCGAGAGGGAAGGTGACATGAGAAGCTCCAATCGAATGGTATGGAGCATATATCATAGACAAGTTTAAAAAACAAACCGGTCTATCAAAAGCGACCGAGACGTGCGACTGCATGGCTACAGTGCCAGAAAGTTCAAACCTGATAGGGGATTAGAGCTATCGGAAGGGGGCGTTGGGGCGAAATCTCCGGAGCCAGACACAAAAAAGCCGGCGCTCGGATAGAGCGCCGGCTTCCCTGATTCTTGTCGCCGTCGGCTAGAAGCCGGACTTGCTCGCGACCGGCGGCTCGAGCGAACCGAGCGGGTCCTGCTCCTTGGCCGGGGCCGGGGGCTTGCTGTCGGCCTTGGAGGAAGGCTCGGACTTGGCACTGCTATCCTTCGCCGTGGTCGTCTTGCCGGATGAACCACCATCCTTGAGCGGATCGGACGAGTGACGGCAATGACCATCGAAGAAAGCGCCGCTTTCTACCGACAGGGCGGCATGGACGATATCGCCCTCGATGCGGGCTGTAGAGGCCAGTTGAACCTGACGGGCACGAACGCTGCCCGTGACGCGGCCGCGGATCACCACGGTTTCTGCCTGGACTTCACCGGAGACGGTGGCGTCTTCGCCGATTATCAGCGAGCCCGCACGCACATCGCCATCAACCGTGCCATCCAGCTGGATTTCACCGTCGGAAACGATCGTGCCGGTCAGAACGAGATCACCGGAAAGAATGGAGGGGGCTTTCGATTTCATGGCGGTCCTTTTCGGTGGTGCGCTAAACGCAGCGGTCTCAGGAGACGAAGAGTCTTTGTTACCCTTGTTGAACATATTGGCCAGCTCTCAATAAACGCTCAGGATCGATCGCCGATCCATTATACCAGATTTCATAGTGCAGATGCGTAGCCGTACTGCGCCCCGTGGACCCCATCCCCCCGATACGCTGACCGCGTTCGACTGTATCGCCACGCCGCACGTCGATTTCATGAAGATGGCCATACCGGGTCACAAAGCCGTAGCCATGGTCGATCTCCACCGTTCGACCATAGCCGCCCCGCCAGCCGGCGTAAATGACCCGGCCCGGTCCGGTGGCCTCGATCGGCGCACGACGATAGGCGGCAAAATCCATCCCGCGGTGGGAGGTCGGACGACCATTGAAGGGGTCGATCCGCACGCCGAAATCGCTGGTCTGACGATAAGTGTCACCGACGGGCTCGCCCAGTGGGCCGGCCTCGACGAAATCCTCCAGCTCCTCGACTTCCAGCAGGCGCGAGGCAATACGGGCAATCCGGCTGGAGAAAGCCTGGTCGATATTGACCGAAGAGGAGGCAAAGGCGCCGGACTCGCTGATCGGAATAAACGGGCCGCCCGTTTCGTTGGTGTCACGATTGTCAGCGATCACATCTTCCAGATTCAGGCCGGTCAGGCGCAAGACTGCGCGCAAGTTTTGCAGGCGCGCCTCCGTTGCATCTTCCGCGTGGGCCAGGACGCTATCCTGTTCACCCATCAAGTAGGTGATCTGGTCTTCCGGTTCGCCGGATGCCGTGGCAGCGACGGAAACCAGCGGGTCGCGAGCCTCACGTGGGGTCGGATCGGCGGGCGTTGCGGCCATCAGCACGCGACCATCGGCGAGCGCAGGAGAGGGCTCCATTTCCTGACCGGTGAGTTGCTCGGCAAATTCGACGAGTTGGCGCAGGGTCTCGTGGCGCATCTGGAATTCGTAAGCGGTGCGGTCGAATTCTTCCATTCGCGATTCCATCAACGAAATCGCAGTCGCTTCGGTGGCGCGGGCCTCGGCGACAAGGCGGTGTGATTCAAGTCGTTCGCGCTCGATCTCACTTTCCTTGGCGGCCATGGCCTGACCGTGGAAGGCCACAGATACAGTGGAGAAGCACAGCCAGCCAGCCAGAAACGTCGCGCCCAGGAGCGCGGAAATCTGAACGGTTGTGGAGATGGCAAAGTAACGCACCTGCCCATCTGAGCGATGGTAGATTTGTCGGTCCGGAAACCAACGTTGAGCCGTTCCCCAAACAGCTTCTTTCACTCTAGTGAACATGCAGTACGCCGCTCTGTTCCGATTGCCCCGGGCCCCAAGGCGAGCATGTGACACAAAACCGGGCCCAATATCAACAAGTCCGATGCAAGAGATGCGCCGGATCAGGTTAGGTCTTGGTAAAATTCAGGTGGCAAGTCCGCCTTCAGGCGCGCCTCGGCGTTGAAAGGCGGTTTCAAGCCGCCACTGAAATGCTGGCCTACAAGGGTTTTGAACCAGTCAACGGGATCGCGTTGGGCCCGCGCGGCGACATGTCGAAACCAGCGGGCACCAGCCGCTACATGTCCCACTTCTTCCGCATAAATGACGCGTAAACAGTCGGCACTGACCGTGTCCCCGGCAGAGACCAACCGGTCAATCATGCCGGGTGTCACATCCAGCCCGCGCGCTTCGAGCACGAGGGGCGCGACGGCGAGCCGGGCCGGCAGCGAGTCGCGTGTTGCCATGGCGGCGTCCCAGAGCCCGTTATGGGCTGGCAGGTCGCCGTATTGCGCATCCATATCCGCCAGCCGGTCGGTGATCAGGCGGAAATGGCGGGCCTCGTCGTCGCCGACTCCTATCCAGTCATCGACGAAGGCATGCCGGGCCTCCGGAGCGAGTGCTTCATCGCAGGCGAAGCGGGCGACCATGTCGAAGGCCAGGTCGATGGCGTTGAACTCGATATGGGCAACGGCATGCAAGAGGGCGATCCGGCCGGGCACCGTATTCAGGCGTCGCCGCGGGACATCACCCGGCGCAATCAGAACCGGGTGAGCCGGTCGGGCAGGCTGATCGTCCGGCCGAGGCGCGCTATCGGGGACAATGCACCGACCGGCGCGCCAGAGCTGTGCGACCTCGTGCGCCCGCCCGGTTTTCGCTGCGGGGTCGCCGCGTGCCAGAACGCTGCGGGCCAGGGCCGTGATGTCGTGAGTGTCAGCCAAGGGCGCGCACAGCCTCGAGGACTTCATCGACATGGCCCTTCACTTTCACCTTGTGCCAGATGCGGGCGAGGCGGCCCTCGCGGTCGATCAGGAAGGTCGAGCGGTCAATGCCCATGTATTCGCGGCCATAGAGCTTCTTTTGCACCCAGGAGCCGTAAGCCTCCACGACCTCGCCATCCTCATCGGAGGCGAGACGCACCTGCAACCCATGTTTGGCCTTGAAATTGTCATGCTTTTTGACGCTATCCTTGGACAGGCCGATAACGACGGCCCCGGCAGCGGTGAACGCGTCGGCCGCAGCGGTGAAATCGAGAGCCTCGGTGGTGCAACCCGGTGTGTTGTCCTTGGGGTACATGTAAAGCACAACGATCTGGCCGCGCAGCTCGGCAAGATCGATAGTCTCGCCGCCATCGGCGGGCAGTGTGAAAGTCGGAGCAAGGTCGCCGGTTTTGAGTTCACTCATGTCATTTCCCTGTCTGGTTTCGCCTGCAAGGCCGGTCTCGCCGTGTAATGTGCGTTTCCAGGCCGCCACGTCCAGTGCGCGGACTGCGGGAAGGCCGGTCTGAATGCTGCGCAAATCCGTCAAATGGACATTGATCTATCTGCTCGAGGCTGTCGCGGCGCTGCTGGCGCTGATCATTTTCGCGATCGGGTTCGTCCTCTGGCGGCTATCGTCCGGGCCGGTCGAGCTCGACTTTCTGCGCGAGGATGCCCAGGCCATGCTGGCCTCGGCCTTCGAAGGTGAGGTCGTCGCCCTGGGGACGCTGCAAGCCCGTTTCGAGCCTTCCACCCGGGCAATCGTCATGGTGGCGACGGATGTGACGGTGGCCGAAGCCTCCGGCGAAGTCGTCACCCGGGCGCCGCGAATCGAGGCCGGACTGGCTGCAGACGCGCTCATCTTCGGTCGAATCGAACCGGTCGAGCTCACCATTGATGGGGGATCCGTGTCCATCGTGCGCCGGGCTGACGGCGCGGTAGGCGCGGGGCTTGGTGGGGTCGAACGTGTCGCGGCGAGCGCCCGCCTGCCAGAGCGTGGCGGTGATGACAGCGCCTCACTTTTTGAGATCCTGTCGGGTCCTGATGCGCCCGCGCAGCTCGGACGCTTACGGCGCGTCAATGTATCCAACGCTGCGGTTCGTGTGGTCGATGACGTGATCGGCCTCGCCTGGTTTGTTGATTCTGCGGGTGTCATTTTTGAACGCGATGATGCGCGCATTCTGGCAGAGATCGACGGGAGGCTGGCGACGCCGTCCGGATTCGCGCCGGTTTCCTTGCGCCTTCGGGCCGGCAATAATCTCGAGAGTCTCCTTTTGGAGGCGCGGTTTGAAGGCCTGTCTCCGGCGGGAATCCTGCCTGACTCCGGACCGGTCTCAGCCCTGCGCGCGCTGGATGCGCCAATCAATCTCAATCTGGTCGTCGATGCGACGCGCGACAGCGGAATACGGACTGCGTCCATGCAGCTGGATATTGGTGCTGGCCAGATCCTTGTTGATGGCCAGACGCATGCGTTCGCCGGGGCCAATCTATATGCGAGCTTCGACCCGGTTGATGCTGTGATGACGCTGCATAGCGGCCGCGTTCGGTCTGATCTTTTCGCAGCCTCCGTCGAGGGGCGTCTGACAGAGATCGGCGGATATGATGGTGCCCTGCCGACCCGCGCCCGGTTCGAATTGGCAATCGGTCAGGGGTTCATCGATATGGGGCCAGTTTTCGAGCGGGCCCCGGAGTGGGAATTGCTGGCCGCGTCCGGTGAAGTGCGTCTCGATGAATTCGCCCTGACGCTCGACAGGCTTGATGTCGTGATCGACACGATCCAGGCCGAACTGAGCGGCGGGCTGCAGCTCGAACAGGGCCTGGACGGGCGCTGGTTGCCCAATCTGCAGCTGGCCGGCCCGATCGCCGGAGATATTCAGCCGCAAACCGTGCTTGCCTACTGGCCGGTTGAACTCGCCGATGGCGCTCGCGAATGGGTCAGTGAAGGCATTCTCGGGGGGCGTTTCTACAATGCCCGCTTTGATCTTGACCTTCCCGCCGCAGCGATCGAGGCCGGTCGGCTGGACAATGACCGCATGCGTCTGAGCTTCGACTTTGAAGATGCCCATGTGCGCTACATCTCGACCATGACCCCGATCACGCAGGGCCGGGGCTCGGCTGTCCTGCACGGCAATGCCTTCGAAGTGACCCTGGACAGTGGTGTGATCGGGGACATCGTGCTGAGCGAAGGTTTCGTCGATATGCCGCGCCTCAATCCCAAGGGCGCCATGGCGCGCTATGGCGGAGTTGCGCGCGGTGAGGCCGCCGACATTCTCGCCTTGATTGATGAGGATCCACTCTATCTGGTCTCCGACTACGGGCTCGATCCGACATTGGTCGGGGGCGAGGGCGAGATGCGTTTCGAAATCCGCCGCGCCATGCTTACCGAGGTTGATCCAGAGGACATCCCCTTCTTCATCGAGGGGCGCTTCAACAATGCGTCGCTGGACATTCCCGGTACTGATTACGCCCTCAGCGAGGGCGATGTGGTGATTTCGGCGAGCCAGGAAGGTCTGGAGGCAAGCGGCACGGCGCGCCTCTTTGATGCCCCTGTTCAGGTGGTTTGGCGCGAGCGGTTCGGCCTGCCCGATGGTGAACCATCGACCCGGATCGGGCTGGCAACCACGATCAATGCGCGCACGCTGGATCAGTTCAACATGCCGGCGCGTCGCTATCTGGACGGCGCCATCCGGATCGCGGCTGAAGCCGTCTCCGATGGCCTTGAATTCCGATCGGTTGATATCGAGGCAGACCTCGTCGATGCGCTGATCGAGGCGCCGGGCCGCGTCTGGTCGAAGCAAGCCGGGGCGCCCGGGCGCGTGACGCTGAGCCTGACCCAAACGGAAGACGGCGGCTTCGATCTGGACTCGATTCGACTCGAGGCTGACGGCGCAGCGCTTGAAGCCTCGGCACGGATTGGCTCGAACGGGGCGCTGCGCCAAATAGAGGCAGATCGAATCTATGTCGACAATCTGATGGAGGTCGCGGGTCGAATAACGCCAGCTGATGTTGTCGGGGAGCCGCTGCGCATGCGGCTTACGGGCCAGTATGCGGATATCAGCTCGATCGTGCCGCATCTCACCTCGATGGGTGGGGAAGGCGGGATCACCCTGCCGCTGTCGCTTCAGGTCGATGTCGGGCGTCTCATCCTGTCGGAGTCGAGCGTGCTCGATCAATTCAATCTGATCTGGCGCAGCGAAGAAGCAGGCATTCGGGCTGTCTCTGTCTCGGGCAATGCCGTCGATGGACCCTTTCAGGCTTCCTTCGGTGCGTCCGAGCCGGGCGGTCCCCGGGATTTTCGCATCGAGGCCCAGTCACTGGAACGCCTGTCGGCCCTGATCGGTATCGAGGGTTACGCCCATGGCGGCCTGGTTTCGGTGCTCGGCAGCGCGCCGCCATTGGGGACAGAGGGCCCGCTGACCGCTCGGGTTGAAATTCGTGACCTGACGCTTGTTCAGGTCCCGGTCCTCGCGCGCATTCTGGCCGCGGGCTCCTTTCAGGGGCTGGGGGCGCTTTTGAATGGGGAGGGCATCAGCTTCGATGCGGTTGATGCGGATATCGCCTGGGAAGCGGGCCTGTTGACGATTGGCGATGCCCGGGCGCGGGGCAATGCCCTGGGTGTGACCGCTTCGGGCACGATCGATTTTGCCGGAAGCCGGGCTGCGATCGACGGCAATCTCGCGCCGTCCTATGTCATCAATTCATTGTTCGCCGGCGTTCCCTTGATCGGAGAGGTGCTGGTTTCACGCCCGGGGGAAGGGGTGATCGGAATCACCTATTCGGTCGAGGGCCCCTTCGACAGCCTGACCGTCTTTGCCAATCCGCTCTCTGCCCTGGCACCTGGCGTGTTGCGCCGGATGTTTGAAGGCACGGCCGCCGAACGCGCGGCGCGTGAGCGTGAGAATGCGCCTGCGCTCCCCGCGCCGGGGCCGGCAGAATCGACTCCTGATGCGCCACAGACCTCGCTCGAGCCTGCGGAAGATCCGGAGCCTGACGACGGCAATTAGGTCGGCTTGGCGAGGGCGTGCCGTTTCTTGCCGATCGAAAGCTTGATGGCACCATCGACCAGGTCTTGCGTGCCGGCCTTGGCGAAGGGATCGGCGAGCGGCTTGTCATTGACCTTGGCAGCGCCGGCTTTGATATGCCGCCGCATCTCGCCATTCGATCCGGCAAGCTCGGCTGCCACGAAGAGGCTCACCAGGGTGACCTCGCCGCTCTCCAAACCCTCAAAGCTGATGGTCGGCAGGGCGGCGCCGGTACCACCTTGCGCAAAGGTCTGTTGCGCCGTCTGCTCGGCGGCACGCGCCGCCTCGGCACCATGCAGCAATGCGGTGGCCTCATTGGCCAGGCGCACCTTCGCATCATTGATCTCCGCGCCCTCAAGCGCTTCCAGACGCGCGATCTCGTCCAGCCCGACATCGGTGAAAAGGCGCAGGAAGCGCCCGACATCGGCGTCTTCGGTATTGCGCCAGAATTGCCAGTACTCGTAGGGGCTCTTCAGGTCATCATTGAGCCAGACAGCCCCATCGGCGGTCTTGCCCATCTTGGCGCCGGATGCCGTGGTGATCAGCGGCGTGGTGAAGCCGAAGACCTCTTTCTGGTCGACGCGGCGGCAAAGCTCTACGCCATTGACGATATTGCCCCATTGATCGCCGCCGCCAAGCTGAAGCGTGCAATCATAACGCCGGTTCAATTCGAGGAAATCGACGGCCTGTAGCAGCATGTAGTTGAACTCGAGGAAGGTGAGCGGCTGCTCGCGCTCGAGCCGCAGCTTGACCGAGTCGAAAGTCATCATGCGATTGATCGTGAAATGCGGCCCGAATTTGCGCAGGAATTCCAGATAGCCGAAATCCGACAGCCATTCGTCATTATTGACGACCAGGGCATCGGTCGGCCCGTCACCGATCTGCATCAGCGGGCGGAAGGGCTTCAGGATACCCTCGATATTGGCCGCGATTGCCGCGTCATCCAGCATGGAGCGGGTCTTGTCCTTGCCGGAGGGGTCACCGATCTTGGTCGTGCCGCCGCCCATCAGGATGATCGGCTTGTGACCGGCCTGCTGGATGCGGCGCAGCATCATGATCTGGACCAGCGATCCGACATGCAGGCTGGAAGCTGTCGCATCAAATCCGATATAGGCTGTCACGACGCCGTCCAGGGCGGCCTTGTCGAGACCCTCCAGATTGGTCGCGTCATTGTAATAGCCGCGCTCGACAAGCGTGCGCACGAGATCGGACTTGTAATCACTCATGAAGCTCTCTCCTGATAAGACGCTTCTAGGTCGAGTGGCGAGCGGGGAAAAGAGGGGGCTTGCATGAAACGGATCATCGGTCTGATGAGCGGGACATCGCTGGACGGTATTGATGCTGCCCTGATCGAAACCGATGGCGAAGGCATCCACCGTTTCGGTCCGGGCGAAACCCAGCCGTATTCCGACAGTGACCGAGCCATACTGCAGGATGCTGTTGATCGTGCCTTGGCCTGGGGATTTGACGGTGCCCTGCCGGACTTTGAAGCGGCGGAGCGGGTCCTGACCCTGCGCCACAGCCTCGCTGTCCAGCGCGTTCTGGATGCCGCCGGTCTGGCCGCGTCGGACATCGATCTGATCGGCTTTCACGGTCAGACGGTTCTGCATCGGGCCCCGCAAAAAGGGCGTAACGGGCAGACACTTCAGATCGGCGATGGCGCGGCGCTCGCCCGGGCCACCGGGATTGCGGTTGCATTTGATTTCCGGTCAGCGGATGTGGACATGGGCGGGCAGGGCGCGCCATTGGCGACGCTGTATCATGATGCGTTGGCGCACCAGTCCGGGCTTGATTGTCCGCTGGCTATTCTCAACCTGGGCGGCGTGGCGAATGTGACCTGGCTGTCACAGGATGCGGACCCGGTGGCCTTTGACACCGGACCGGCCAATGGATTGATTGATGCCTGGTGCCAGCACAGGGTCGGCCAGCCCTATGATCGGGGTGGCCAGCTGGCGGCGCGCGGGGAGGTTGACCCCGGCGCGCTGGAGGTCCTGTTGGCTCACCCCTTCTTCAAGCTGTCCCCCCCGAAATCTCTCGACCGCTGGGACTTCACGCTGGACCCGGTTTTCGATCTGTCTGTGGAGGACGGCGCCGCGACCCTGACTGCGTTCACCGCCCGAACAGTGGCAGACGCCATTACGGCGCTGGGCCGTCCGGTGCGACTGCTTGTCGGCGGCGGCGGGCGACATAATCCGGTCCTGATGGCGGCAATTGGTGAGGCCGCGGGCATTGCGGCAGAACCGGTCGAGGCTGCGGGCTGGCGCGGCGACTTGCTGGAAGCCGAAGCCTTTGCCTGGCTTGCCGCGCGGGTCGCTGCGGGGCTGCCGACCTCGTTACCTTCGACAACAGGGGTTGCGGAACCGGTCTGCGGTGGCCGGATTGTTCAGCCCAACTGAGATTTTCGGCAGAAAAAACCCCGACCAGGAGACCGGGGTTTTTATCTGTCTGCCAGCGCGGTGCGGCTCAGCGCTTGCCGGTAATCGTCCGCTCGGAGCGTTCTTTCTCGACCAGTGGAAGGCGCTCATCGAGATAGGTCTCGATATGCTTTTCCAGAATGTCGAGATGGTCGGAGAAGAGGTGATTGGCGTTGGGCACGATCTCCGTTGAGATCTCGATTCCTTTTTGAACGCGGACTTTCGACATTACCCGCTCGACATCATCGGGCGGTACGATCTTGTCGGCGGAGCCGTGAACAATGATGCCCGAGGCCGGGCAGGGGGCCAGGAAAGTGAAGTCATACATATTGGTCGGCGGAGCGACAGAAATGAAGCCGGCAATCTCCGGACGGCGCATCAGCAATTGCATGCCGACCCAGGCGCCGAAGGAGTGTCCGGCCACCCAACAAAAGCGCGCGCCTTGGTTATAGCCCTGGACCCAGTCCAGAACGGTCGCCGCGTCGGAGAGCTCACCCAGGCCCTGATCATAGCTGCCCTGGGACCGGCCAACACCGCGGAAATTGAATCTCAGCGTTGCGAATCCCCGCTTGCGGAACACGTCATACATCATGTCCACCGAGGGATTTTCCATATTCCCGCCACCCAGCGGATGGGCATGCAGGATAAGGGCAATCGGTGCGGTAGCGTCTTCGCTCGGGCTGTAGCGCCCTTCAAGCCGGCCGGCCGGGCCGGGAATGATCACATCAGGCATTCAGTCTCGCCTTTTTGAGTCTTAACATCGGTGTCCCGTGAATATGCGGCAAATCGCCCGTTGCAAGTGCACAAGAGCGCGCCCATATTCTTGACTAATTCACTCGGATATTGGACCAGCATTCCTCGCATCGAGGTCGGCCCCCCTCCGGAAAGGCGGGTCTTAGCATGATCGGCCTGCCGGATGCGAGTGTTTAAGGAGGTAAACGCATGAAGCTGAGCACAAAAGGGCGTTATGCCGTGATGGCCATGGCCGACCTGGCAGATGCCGCCGAAACCGGTCCGGTCACGTTGAGCGACATCGCGTCGCGCCAGTCGATCTCACTGTCCTACCTTGAGCAATTATTCGCCAAGCTACGCCGGGCCGATATCGTCTCGTCGGTACGCGGGCCGGGCGGCGGCTACAAGCTGAGCCGCCTGCCGACCCAGATCCGTATCTCGGACATCATCCTGGCCGTTGACGAGCCGCTGCGCGCGACGCGCTGTTCTGAAGCCAAGGGCTGTCTCAGTGATGGTCGTCGCTGCATCACCCATGACCTGTGGGACGAGTTGGGTCGGCACATTTATCTCTTCCTGTCCTCGATCACGCTGGACGATGTCCTGGAGCGTCGGCTCTTTGGTGCCGCCTCCGGTGCGGTGGGGCGCATCGAGCGCCCGGCCGGAGCACCGCGGGCACGGCTTGGTGCCGGCGACATTCACGCCGCCGAGTAAGCATGACCCGCATCTATCTGGACCATAACGCCACCACCACGGTGCGTCCGAGCGTCGTGTCAGCGATGACCGAGATGATGACCCGTGTCGGCAATCCGTCCTCCGTGCATGCGGATGGGCAGGCGGCACTGGCGCGTGTCGAAACGGCCCGGCGCCTGATCGGCAAGGCGCTGTGTGCCAGACCCGAGGATATCGTCTTTACCTCCGGCGGTACCGAGGCCCTGAACCTGGCCATTCATGCGGCCCTCCGCGCAGGCGGGATCGGGACGATCATTGTCACCGCGATCGAGCATGAAGCCGTCGCCGCCACGGCCGCCATGACCGGCCTGCCGGTCGAAGTCTGGCCGGTGAATGGTCAGGGCGTCGTCGAGACCGCCTGGCTGGAAGCGCGCCTGTCGCGCTGGACACTGGCCGACGGCAAGCCGCTGCTTGCCATGATGCTGGCCAGCAATGAAATCGGCACGATCCAGCCGGTCGCCGAGGCGACGGCGCTGATCCGCGAAGCTGGTGGCCTTAGTGTGGTCGATGCCATCCAGGCCGTCGGCAAGATCGCGGTCGATTTCGCCGGTCTCGGTTGTGACTATCTCGCCATCTCGGCCCATAAGTTTGGCGGACCGCAAGGCGTCGGCGCCTTGCTGGCATCCTGCGACGCCCCGATGGCCCGTCATCATCATGGTGGTGGTCAGGAAAAGGGTCGCCGGGCCGGTACGCTCAATGTGGCGGGCATTGTCGGCCTCGCGACGGCATTGGATGAGGCGGTTGCCGGTCTGGCCGAGTTTGCCCGACTGGCCGAGGCCCGCGATCGCATGGCAGCGGCCTTGAAGGTGGCGTCTCCGGATCTGATCGAGATTGGTGCCGACGCGTCGCGATTGCCCAATACGCTGGGATTGAGCCAGCCCGGCTGGCCCGGTGCGACCCAGGTCATGGCGCTCGATCTCGCCGGCGTGGCGATCAGCGCCGGATCGGCCTGTTCCTCAGGCACATCCAAGGGCTCCAAGATCGGAACGGCGCTCGGACTGCCCGAAGCGGCCTCGCAGGGCTTCGTGCGTGTAAGCCTGGGTTGGAATTCGAAACCGGATGATGCAGACGCCTTTGTCGACGCCTGGTCGGCGGCTCTGGCGCGCATTTCCCCGACACTCAAAGCAAGTGCCTGAAGAGGCGGTAGGATATCATGGCTGCGGTCAAGGAAACCATTGAAGACGTTCGTAATCTTGAAGCCGACAAGTACAAGTACGGTTTCACGACGAACATCGAGCAGGACCTCGCTCCCAAGGGGCTGAACGAGGAGACTGTGCGTCTCATCTCGGCCAAGAAGGGTGAGCCGGACTGGATGCTGAAATGGCGTCTGGACGCTCTGGAACGCTTCATGGCGATGAAGGAACCGGAGTGGGCGAAGGTCCATTATCCCAAGATCGATTATCAGGACATCCACTATTACGCCGAGCCCAAGGCCGGTGCGAAGTATGACAGCATTGACGATGTGCCCGAGGAAATCCTCGCCGATTTCGCCAAGTTGGGCATTTCGTTGAAGGAGCAGGAAGTGCTTCTCGGCGTCAAAGGCTCGGAAAACCGGGTGGCCGTCGACGCTGTCTTCGACAGTGTCTCTGTCGTGACGACCTTCAAGGCCGAGTTGGCCAAGGCCGGCGTTATCTTCTGTTCGATCTCCGAAGCCCTTCGGGACCATCCCGAGCTGGTGCGCAAATATCTCGGATCGGTCGTGCCGGCCTCGGACAATTTCTTTGCCACGCTGAACACCGCCGTCTTCTCGGACGGGTCCTTCGTCTATGTGCCGCCGGGCGTGCGCTGCCCGATGGAGCTCTCGACCTATTTCCGCATGAATGCACAAGGCACCGGACAGTTCGAACGCACGTTGATCATCGCCGACAAGGGCGCTTACGTGTCCTATCTGGAAGGCTGCACGGCGCCGATGCGCGATGAGAACCAGCTCCATGCCGCCGTCGTGGAACTGGTCGCGCTGGATGATGCCGAGATCAAGTATTCCACCGTCCAGAACTGGTGGCCGGGCGACGAGAACGGCAAGGGCGGGGTCTATAATTTCGTCACCAAGCGCGGCGATTGCCGGGGCAGGAATTCCAAGATCTCGTGGACCCAGGTCGAGACCGGTTCGGCGATCACCTGGAAATACCCGTCCTGTATCCTGCGCGGCGATCATTCGCGCGGCGAGTTCTACTCGATTGCGGTGACCAATGGTCGTCAGCAGGCCGATACCGGAACCAAGATGATCCATCTGGGCAAGGGCACGACCAGCCGCATCATCTCCAAGGGGATTTCTGCCGGACGTTCCGACCAGACCTATCGCGGGCTTGTCTCCGTCCATGGCAAGGCCGAGGGCGCGCGCAATTTCACCCAGTGCGACAGCCTGTTGATCGGCGATCAATGCGGTGCCCACACCGTGCCCTATATCGAGTGCAAGACGCCCAAGGCGGTGCTCGAGCACGAGGCCACAACGACCAAGCTTTCCGAAGACCAGCTCTTCTATGCCCGCCAGCGCGGTCTGGATGAGGAGGCCGCCACGGCCCTGCTGGTCAATGGTTTCGTCCGGGAGGTCCTGCAGGAACTGCCGATGGAGTTCGCGGTGGAAGCCCAGGCCCTGCTCAAGGTCAGCCTTGAGGGGAGTGTGGGGTGATGAGCCGCTCACCTATCACCCATATCGACGACGTGCCGTTGGAAAACCTGGCGCATGGCGAGACGTTTTCCGCCGACCTCGCGCGCCTCGGTCCGTTGATCGGGCTGGAGCAGCTCGGCTGTTGCCTGACCATCGTTCCGCCGGGCAAGACGGCTTTCCCCTATCACAATCACCACGCCATCGAGGAAGCCATCATAATCCTCGAGGGTGAGGGGACTTTCCGTTTCGGCGAGGAACGTCATGCCGTGCGGGCCGGACATGTCCTGGCCGCGCCGACCGGCGGTCGCGAGGTGGCGCACCAGCTGATCAATACCGGCACAGGCGATCTCAAATATCTCTGCGTCTCCACGATGCAGCCGGTCGATGTGGTCGAATATCCGGACAGCAACAAGGTCGGCGCCGTGCGCTGGACCGAGGGGGATGGTGACGAGCCAGCCTTCCGGCATCGCGCCTTTGCGGCTGAGCCGGTCGATTACTGGGAGGGGGAAGGATGATGACCAGGATGAAGCACAGGATGATGCCGGGCGCGATCCTCACAGCGATAGCGCTGAGCGCGTCGGTGTCGGCCCAGGATTTCACCCATGCCGAAGATGGTCTGCCCTGGTGTGACACGCTGGAAATCGGCTATGCCGGAACTGTCGATTGCGCCCTGATGCCCGGCGAGGTTCTGTTGAATTTCGTCTATGAAACAGGTGATTGGGAGTCGGTTTTGACCTTCACCCAGCATGATCCGATGAGCGGTGAAATGCTCGATGCGTCCGATCCGCTGACCATTGAGAGCGTCATCTCGGCACCGGCCCTGCGCGACATCAATGAGGACGGCACGCCCGAGCTCTTCATCCCCTACATCACCGGCAATGTGAACACCTACTACTATGTCTGGCAGGCCGATGATGACGGTATCTACTACCCGTCCGGCGAGCTCGGCGGCTTTGGTGTCGATGCTTTCGATCTCCGCGACGGTCTGGTGATCACCATGACCCGCGAGAACGCGGCGACCTATCACGAGACAGCTCAGCGGCTTGATCTGGATGGCTTTGTCCACATCTACGAAATGCGGATCGACGCCGCCGCCGGACGCTGCACCATCACTGACGGTTCCGGGATTGTGGCGCGCGGGCTCGATGCCAGCGCCATCATCACCGCATGCGAAGCCGAAAACACGCAATAACCGGCCCGGCCGGTTCGACAGGATAATGAGAGAGACCATGCTGAAAATCCAAGACCTCCAGTGCCAAGTCGAAACCCAGGACGGCGAGGACAAGCCGATCCTGAAAGGTCTTTCGCTGGAAGTTCCGGCGGGAGAGGTTCATGCGATCATGGGGCCGAACGGCTCAGGCAAATCAACCCTGTCCTATGTCCTGACTGGCCGCGATGGATATGACGTCACCGGCGGTTCGATGGCCTTTGCTGGCGAGGACCTGGCCGAGCTGGCGCCGGAAGCGCGTGCGGCCTTGGGCCTCTATCTCTCCTTCCAGTATCCCGTTGAAATCCCGGGCGTTCCGACGATCACCTTCCTCAAGGAAGCGCTCAACGCCCAGCGCGCTACGCGCGGGGAAGAGGAGGTTACAGCGCCGGAATTCATGAAGCTGATCCGCGAAAAGGCGAAACAGCTCAATGTCTCCATGGATATGCTCAAGCGGGCCGTGAATGTCGGCTTTTCCGGGGGTGAGAAAAAGCGGCTGGAAATTCTCCAGGCGCTGGTGCTCCAGCCGAGATTCCTGATCCTGGACGAGACCGATAGCGGCCTCGATATCGACGCGCTGAAGATCGTGTCGGACGGCGTCAATGCCCTGCGTGCGCCCGATCGCGGCATGCTGGTCATCACCCATTACCAGCGTTTGCTCGACCACATCACGCCGGACGTCGTCCACGTCATGGCTGATGGCCGCATCGTCAAATCCGGTGGCCCGGAACTGGCCCGCGAACTCGAGGCCGAAGGCTATGACAAGTATCTCGGGGAGGCGGCCTGAGGCATGACCGCGACACTGACCCATACACAAGCCGAGCAGGCCCTGATCGACGCGCTGGACGGGGCGACCGGCTGGCGCGCGCGATTGCGTGAGGTAACGCAGCGCGAGGGCTTGCCGACACGGCGCCACGAGCTCTGGAAATGGTCCGATCTGCGCCGCGCCGCCAATGATGTAAGCGGTGCTGGACGCATCGATGTGACCGGCCTGGACAGACTCACGTCGCCTCAGGATGGCGACCGTCTGGAATTGACCATCACCGCATCGGCGGGGGCGAGTGCCGCAGACGAGACGCTGGTGGTGCCGGCGGGTGCATCCCTGACTCTGGTAGAGACGCTGAAGGGGGAGGCCGGTTCACTGGGCAATTGGCATCTCACCATTCGCGTCGAGGCGGGTGCCCGGCTCGATCGCATTGTAATCACCAATCATGACGCCGAAGCGGTCTTCGTGGGATCGGCCGAGATTGAACTCGCCGACGGCGCAACACTCAACCAGACCATGGTGGATACCGGCGCGCGACTCTCGCGTAACGAAACCCATGTGGTCCACCCGGGGCACGGCGCGAGTGTCGATATGGGCGGCGCCTATATCCTGGCGGCGGGACGCCATGCAGACTCGACCAATCTCGTCCACCACACCGGTCCGGGTGGCGTCACCAAACAGCTCGTGAAGGGCGCGGTTGCGTCGGGTGGTCACGGCGTCTTCCAGGGCAAATTCATCGTCGACCGCTTGGCGCAGCAAACAGATGCGCGCATGACGCATAGGGCGCTGATGCTGGGCGAGAAAGCCGAGATCGATGCCAAACCTGAGCTGGAAATCTATGCGGACGACGTCCAGTGCGCGCACGGCAATGCGCTGGGCACGCTGGATGAGACAGCGCTTTTCTATATGCGCCAGCGCGGCTTGCCGGAGGCCAAGGCGCGCGCTTTGCTGATTGAGAGCTATCTCGCCGAGCCGCTGGACCGGGTGCAGGACGAAGCACTTCGCGAGACGCTTAAGGCGAGCCTTCGCGCCCGCCTGGGAGCGCTGATTTGACCGCTCACTCCACCATTCAGGCACCGCTGAACATAGATGCGATCCGGGCCGAATTCCCGATTCTGCAGCGTGAGATCAATGGCTATCCGCTACGCTATCTCGACAATGCGGCCTCGGCCCAGAAACCGGAATTCGTGATCGAGAGCGTGGCCGGTGTCTATCGCGCCTCCTACGCCAATGTGCATCGCGGGCTCCACACACTTGCCAACGAGACCACGGAAGAGTTCGAGAAGTCGCGCGAGGATGTGCGACGTTTCCTCAATGCCGAACGCACGGAGGAGATCGTCTTCACTCGCGGTTCGACTGAGGCGATCAACCTCGTGGCCCACAGTTTCGGCCAGCTCCTGGTCGAGGGCGATGAAATCATCATCTCGCAGATGGAGCATCACTCGAATATCGTGCCTTGGCGCCTTCTTGCGGATTCTAAAGGACTTATTCTGCGGTGGGCGGCTGTCACCGAAACCGGCGAGCTGGATTATCCACAGCTGGCAGGCATGGTTAACGAGAAGACCAAACTGATCGCCATCACCCATATGTCGAATGTTCTGGGCACGGTGAATGATGCGACCCGGATCATCGAGATTGCGAGGGCACATGACGTTCCGGTCCTTCTCGATGGCTCACAATCGGCCGTGCACCTGCCCGTCGATGTCCAGGCCCTCGATTGCGACTTCTTCGTTTTCACCGGCCACAAACTCTATGGCCCGTCCGGTATCGGGGCGCTCTATGCCAAGGGCGATTGGCTGGACCGGCTCCCGCCCTATATGGGCGGCGGCGAGATGATTGCCGATGTGTTCGAGGACCGCGTGACCTTCGCCGATGTCCCGCACAAATTCGAGGCCGGCACGCCCGCCATTGCCGACGCGATCGGTCTGGGCGCGGCCATCCGCTGGCTGGAACGTCATGACCGCATGGCCGTGCTGGAGCATGAGCGCACCTTGATGGACCGCGCGACAGCGGGCCTGGCCGAGATCGACGGTCTGCGTATTGTCGGGACCGCCCAGGACAAGGGCGCGATCATCTCCTTCACCATGGGTGGTGCGCATCCGCATGATGTCGCGCAGATTCTCGACAAGTATGGCGTCGCGGTTCGGGCCGGCCACCATTGTGCCCAGCCGCTGATGCGCCAGATGGGTGTGAGTTCGACCGCACGGGCGAGCTTCGCCATCTACAACACAATTGAAGAGGCCGATGCGTTTGTCGACGCATTGAAAAAGGCCCGCGACTTCCTCATCTAGGGATGACCATGACCGATAATACCAACCGAGACGTGATCGACCTCTCTGCGCCCGCCGTGCCTGCGACGGAAAGCCCGGTTGCCACCGAAAGCAAGCCGGCTGACGGCACGGGCGCGATCCCGGCCGACGAATTGGCGCGGATTACCGATGCCGTCGTCGAGGCGCTCAAGAGCGTCTACGACCCGGAAATCCCGGTCGATATCTATGAGCTTGGGCTGATTTACAAGGTCGATCTGGAAGACGACCGCACGCTGAAAGTCCAGATGTCGCTGACAGCGCCTGGCTGCCCCGTCGCCGGCGAAATGCCGGGCTGGGTACAGGAAGCGGTCGAGAAGGTCGACGGTGTCGACCGGGCGCTGGTGGACCTCACCTTCGAGCCGCCCTGGACGCCGGATCGCATGTCTGATGAAGCGAGACTTGCGCTGAACATGTTCTAGGAGGCCGTGATGGCTGTACGTGAACGACCCAAGGCGGTGAGCCTGACAGAGGCCGCGGCCGAGCGCGTCAAGGGGCTGATGGCTCAGCGAGGCGCTGGTTTCCTGCGCGTCGGCGTCAAGAATGGCGGCTGTGCGGGCATGGAATACGAGATGGCCTATGTCGATGCACCCGGCCCGCTGGACGAGCGCGTTGAGGACCAGGGCGTCGAGATCGTACTCGAGTCCAAGGCGCTGCTTTTCCTGCTCGGCACCCAGATCGACTATGAAATCACGCCGCTTCATGCGAAATTCGTGTTCAACAACCCCAATCAAACGGACGCGTGTGGTTGCGGGGAAAGCGTGACGATCGTTCCTGTCAGGGAAGTCTGACCGACCATGAAACTCATCATCTCGACCACCTCGCCCTATTCACGCAAATGTCGGGTCATGGCGCGCGAGCTGGGCCTTGCTGATGAGGTGGAAGAGATTGAAGCCCATCCTTTCGATGATGACCCGGCCTTGCTACAGGCCAATCCGCTCGGTCGAGTCCCCTGCCTGGTCTTGGATGATGGCCAGGCTTTTACCGAAAGCGGCCTGATTGCCGACTATTTGTGCGAGCAAGCGGGCGAGCCGTGGCCGCGCGGCTGGAATGATCGTCGGCTCGAGGCGCTCGGCACTGGACTTCTGGATCTGACCGTGGCGCGCCGTGTCGAAATGGTGCGTGATGAAGGCATCCAATCGGAATTCTGGATCCAGCGCCGGGAGCGAGGGATCATGCGGGCGATCGATGAGATTGAGCAGGCGGTCGGTGATCTGGAAAGCCCGCTGGCTCAAGGGCCGCTTACCATGGCTGTAGCCTTGGCATACATGGATTTTCGGTATCCGGAGAGTGGCTGGCGAACCGGGCGGCCGCATCTCACGGCATTGTTGGATGCATGGGAAACTCGACCGAGTTTCCGTGCGACATTGCCGCCTGCCGGAACCTGATATGACAAGGCCGCCCTGCCAGGCGGCCTGATCCGGTTTCGCAACGAATTGAGGCGGGTTTACGCGGCGCTTCGCGCAATCGTGCGCCCATCGTCGACCGTGGTCCGATTGCGGCCTTCGGTTTTTGAGCGGTAGAGATTTGAATCCGAACGTTCGATCAGATCCTCGATCGACTCGCCTTCCTGATAGGTCGCAATGCCAAGAGACACGGTGATGTTGCCGAGGTCCTCATTCGTGGATTTGCGTAGCAACTTCTTGGATTCGACGGTCTTCCGGATTTTCTCGGCCACTTGTTCGGCGATATTCGGAGGCGTGTTCGGCATAACAATCCCGAATTCTTCTCCGCCATAGCGGGCAACCAGATGGCCCTCGCCAGCATGACGGGTGAGGCAACCGGCGACAAATCGGATGATCTGGTCACCGGTCTGGTGGCCCCATGTGTCGTTGAATCGCTTGAAGAAATCGATATCGCACAGGACCAGGCTGAGCGGTTGTTTCTTGGTTTCCGAATCACGGCGCGCGCGGCGGAGGCTCTCGTCGAAACGCTTGCGATTTGCGATGCCGGTGAGGGCATCGGTCATGGCCTCTTCTCGGACCTTTTCGAGATTTGAACGAAGCTGCGTGACTTCATTCGATGTCGCTTGAAGGCGGTCTTCCAGCGCCTGGCTTCGGCGCTGCATGCGGGCCGTCGCCGAGACGAGGCTCTCCACCAGTTTTTTCATACCGTGGGCATCGGGGCTGGCGATCAACTCATGGCTGGCGCCCTCAAGTGCCTTGCCATAGGCGGCGGTGTCGCGCTCGGCGGCTTCTAGAGTTTGCTGAACGGCGCCCAGCTCGCGACACATGGCGCCGCCGCTTTCCAGGATCGCGTCCTGGATAGCTTTCCACTGGAAATACTGTTCAAAAAGCTCGTTATTGATGGTTTCGGAGAAGGTGTCGCCGGACTCAATGTGACCTTTCAGGGTCTCGCAGAGTTCCGGATTGGTGTCGCTCGCGAAACAAACCCAGACCGCATAGTTTTCGGGGGTCGGCGCGATGCCGAACTGATCCATGAGGTCCAGCGCCTTGAGCGCGAACTCACGTCCTTCATTTCCAAGCAGTCGACCGTTCACCAGAAAACCCTTCCCTGCCGAAGCGAATGCCTTCGCTGTTCGGATTAGGGACACTGTAGGCATCAAAGGGAAAGAAGTGGTAAAAATCGCTCATACCGTATGAGTTGTTCTTACACTTCGTGCAGCCATCCCTTGCCGTGCGGTCTGGCCTGGCTCAACGGTCGGCGTTCATGAAGCTGGGCACATGGTCGCCAAAACCGACCACGGACCGGTCATTATCCTGGCCGCGATCCCGCTTGGAACCGGGATTCCGGCCGCCACGGCGCGACGATTCAGAATGTGAATCCCGCGTTTTCGGTTCCGGTTTCGCGGCGGCAGGCGCTTTGGGTCGAGCCTGCCGAGCCGGCTCCTTCTGTTTCTCCTCAACCGCGTCGACAGCCTTTTGTGCCGCTGATGCGGTGCTGCCCGAGGATTCATCTGCGGTTTCTTCGGAGCGACGTGGCTTGCGTGAGCGCGAGCGAGAGCTCGATGAGTCGCTTCTGGATGCCGATGCGCTGCCGTCCGTCTTAGACGCAGACCGGCGCGACCGGCCACCAGAGGCGCCGGCACCGGCCATCGCCTCACCCATTCCGTCGAGAACAAGTTCGGGAATCTCGGTCTGTATCAGCTTGAGGACGGCCGCCAGCGATTTTTCGTCACCGGGCACGAAGATCGTGATCGACTCGCCGGATTTGCCAGCGCGGCCGGTACGGCCGATGCGGTGGACATAATCATCAGCATGGTGCGGCATGTCGTAGTTGAAGACATGGCTGACATCGGGAATGTCGAGGCCGCGTGCGGCGACATCGCTGGCGACCAGGAAACGCAATTCACCGGACTTGAAGCTGGCCAGGGTTGCGGTTCGGGCCGACTGGTCCAGGTCACCGTGGATCGGAGCGGCGGAAAACCCGTGGCGCTGCAGCGAGCGGGCGACGATGTCGACGTCGCGCTTGCGATTCGAGAAAATGATGCCGTTCTTCACACCATCACGTGACATGGCCACGCGCAAGGCTGCGCGCTTGGCCTTGGCCGAATTGTCGTCCAGCTTGATCATGAACTGGCTGATATTGATGGACGCGGTTGCCGGACGAGAGACTTCCACACGTTCCGGATCGCGTAGGAAGCGGTCCACCAGGCTCTGGATTTCCTTCGGCATGGTGGCCGAGAAAAAGAGGGTCTGACGACGCGGCGGCGGCGGAACCAGCGAGAAGATCTTTTCCAGATCCGGAATGAAGCCCATGTCCAGCATGCGGTCGGCTTCGTCGACGACAAGCATCTGAACGCCGGTCATCAGCAGCTTTCCGCGACCAAAGTGATCAAGCAAACGGCCGGGTGTGGCGATCAGGACATCCGCGCCCTTGTTGAGAATTTCCTCTTGCGGGCCAAAGGCGACGCCGCCGATCAGCAGCGCCATGGAGAGCTTTTGGCCTTCCGAATAGGTCTCGAAATTCTCGGCGCACTGGGCGGCGAGTTCGCGGGTCGGCGCGATGATGAGCGAGCGTGGCATGCGGGCCTTGGCGCGGCCACGTGACAAGCGCTCGATAAGGGGCAGGGTGAAGGACGCAGTCTTCCCGGTCCCGGTTTGGGCAATGCCAAGCACGTCTCTCCCGGCAAGCGCGGGGGGAATGGCGCCTGCCTGGATCGGGGTCGGTTCGCTATAGCCAGCCTTTTGGATGGCTTCGAGTAGTTTTGGGCTCAAACCCAGATCTGCGAACGTCATGGCGTCCTTTTGTTTGACCTTAAAACGGTACGGCCGCGCCGTAGTGGCGCGGCCGCTTGGTGAGCGCAAAATACGGGGGCGCCGCTGCGAGTCAACGCAACAAGGCTGATCCCCTAACGCCGATAGGCGAATGGCGTCTCGTCCGTGATATTGATGTAACGGTTGAGAAGGCGCGTTTGCCGCGAATCCATCTCGGTTATCTCGCCATCAATGAGGACCGCTGTCGGCGAACTCATCACCTCAAGCGGATCGCCATCCCAGACCACGACATCACCGGCATAGCCGGTTGCCAGGGCGCCATAGCGATCGCCCATCCCGTAGATTTCCGCCGGGGTGAGGGTGATTGACCGGAAGGCCTGGTCCCAGGCAACGCCATTGGCCACCGCATTGCCGGCATGCTGGGTGATCAGGCGGGCATTGTAATACCCGTCTGAAGTCAGCGTGGTATAGGCCACGGTGACACCGGCTGCATGCAGGCGCTGGGCGCCATCCAGCGTGGCCGCAATCTCGTCGAAGGAGGCCGGGAGATTGCGCAGCGGGTCCAGCAGGACCGGAATGCCAGCCGCGGCCAGCTCGTCAGCGACAAGCCAGGCCTCGGCGCCACCCTCGATCATGATCTGGACTGGCGCATTTTCCGCCTGAAAGCGGATCGCCCGGCGCAGATCGGCAGCTCGATCGATATTCAGCACCAAGGGAACCCGTCCCCGCACCACAGGCAGGAGCGCCTGGGCGTCGAAACGGTTCAGTGCATCGCCTTCATGATCCGCCGAGAAACGTCCCGGATAGCCGCGCGCATCGTTGAAGGCAGCATCCAGATAGGCCCAGGCGGCCGGACGGGAGCCGCCTGCCGTGGAGGCGCCCGACTGGCTCAGGTCAGCATAGACAAAGCTGCCGCTCTCGAACACGGAGTTGGCACTGCCGCTTGTATTCACCAGACCGCCTTGGCCGGCGAAGATATTGTGGCCGGTCGAGGGATAGATGGCGGCTCGGGTGACGCCGCGCATCCGCGTCGACGCGATATGCGTGCCGGCGGGATTGTAGCCGTCGGTAACATCCAGTGCGACGGAGTAGGGCGAGTCATTCGCGCCCGCATCTGTCGTGGAGCCTTCGAGGGCGACCTCGATCAGGCCGATCTGTGTAAAGGGCGCGAACAGGCCCGGCGTGATCCAGCCGCCATCGGCGTCGATCACTTCGGTGCCGTCGGGGATGGTCACATCGGTGCCGACCGCAACAATGCTGCCGTCACGAACCAGGACGGTACCATCGGCGATAACGCCTTGATCGGTATTGGTGACCACACGGCCGTTCGTGACCGCATAAGTCTGGGCGAGGCTGGGCGCCGTGCTGGCGAGAGCCAGGGCGAGCGCAGGAAGGATCGCTTTCATCATTGTTCTCCCTCACCCGGCTGACCGAGCATGAAGTCTCGGACCGGTTGCTGGTCTTCATCACGCCGGTCAAAACTCAGCGCGCCGTCGATCCAGACCTGATCGGCCCGTGTGTAGGTGGAATAGGGATTGCCGGACCACAGCACGACGTCGGCGCGAAGGCCGGCTTGCAGGCTGCCGGTCTGATCCGCGATACCCAGCGCCTGCGCCGGGTTCGAGGACAGCCAGGCCCAGGCTTCGCCGTCGGAAATTTCGAGGCCGGCACGGCGACCATCACCGAGCGCCTTGGCGACTTCCTGATTGAGGCGCTGGATTCCCATATCGCTGTCCGAATGGATCATCGCGCAGGCCCCGTTTGCATGGGTCAGGGCGAGGTTCTCGCGGATGGCGTCATAGGCTTCCATCTTGAATCCGCCCCAATCGGCCCAGACCGCGGCGCAAGCGCCGTTCTCGGCGAGAAGGTCAGGGATTTTGTAGGCTTCGACCGCATGATGGAAGGTCGTGACCTGGTAACCAAATTCCTCGGACAGATCCATGACCTGCGCCATTTGGTCAGCCCGGTAGCAATGCATCTGGATCAGGATTTCACCGTCCAGGACACCCATCAGGGTTTCCAGCTCAAGATCGCGGGTCGGCGCCGTGGCATCCTCGCCATTTTCGGCGGCTTCCCAATACTCATGCCAGCTGTCGCGGTAGTCGGAGGCCCGGATCCAGGCAGCGCGATATCCGGCCATATTGCCCATGTCGGTGGCCGGGGATTGGCCCCGATTGCCATAAACGCGTGACGGGTTTTCACCACAGGCCATTTTCAGCGTGTAGGGCGCGTCCGGGAATTTCATTTCCTGGACCGTGCGGGCTGAAACATTGCGCAAGGTGACCCCGCGTCCGCCAAAGAGATTGGCGGAGCCGGGCAGAATGTGAAGCGTGGTCACACCGCCGGCGAGGGCGGCTTCGAAGCCGGGGTCCTGCGGCCAGACGCTGTGCTCGACCCAGACTTCGGCCGTGACCGGCTGGGTGGCTTCATTGCCATCGCTGTGTGCGCTGACGCTGGGAGACGGATAGGCACCGAGGTGGGAGTGAATATCGACCACGCCTGGCGTCACATAGCGCCCGGTGGCATCGATCACGGTGGCGCCTTCGGGCGCTTCCAGACCGGTGCCGACCGCGCTGATACGGCCGTTCTCGATCAGCACATCGCCATTTTCAATCTCGCCGCCAATTCCGTCGAGCACCGTTCCGCCGCGAATGAGCGTGGTACCGCTCTCCCGGGCCGCATAGGTGGACGGAAACGGATCGAGACTGTGCCGGACAACATCCGTGTCCGACGAGGCAGAACCGGAACCATCGGAGTCGGTGCCGGAACTGCACGCCGCCAGACCCAAAACGGCGGTCGCCGCCAGAGCTGGCATCCATGCCTTGCGTGTCATTGTCTATTCCCCACTTGGCGTTCGGCACGAGAGGTCCGAACGAGATTGTGCAATTGAACGCTGTCGCGCTCGCGGCGTCAAACGCGGAACTGACAGCTGCGATGCTCGCGCCGGCTTAACGCCATTAGTGATGGTTCTCGTCATCGTAATCGCCATAGGGGCGATCGATCAGCGAGCCAAAGAAGATCGCATTCATGAAGGCCCGCTCGGTGCCCCGGAAAGTGGCGCGGAACATCGGATTGTCCGCGAACATCACGACGCTGCCGCGACCCAGGCGCTGGGCGATCAGGGCCGGCGTGCCGCTGATCTCGTCCTGGCGCATTTGCGAGGCATAGCCCGACATCAGCGGCTCATCGGTATACTGCGCCACCACGGCGAAAGGATTGTCCTCCGGCCGCTGCAAGGTAAGCGTCGTGTTGCGGTGAACCGGAAGCAGGCGGTCGCCATAGCCGAACCCGATCGGGTGGGAGGGGTCCAGATCGGTCTGGAAGATCGCCCCGCCAATCACATGCTCGGCATCATCAACCCCGATGTCCGCATAATTGCGGCGATCCGGCGTCTCACTGTCGGCAGCCTCGTCGGCCTCGTCTTCGGACTCCATGTCGAAGAAGGTCGCCTGCGCCATGACCGAGGCCTGGCGCATGGTGACGAGGACGCCGCCATCCTCGCGGATCCACTGCTCGACCCGCTCCGCGCTGCGAGCGGGCAGGCTGGTATTGCCGCCACCGACAATCACCATGTGGGTGTAGCGCGACCAGTCGAGGCCACTGAGATCATTTTTGCGACGCAGGGTGACCGGGATCTGCATGCGATGATCAAGCTGATGCCAGACTTCGCCGGCATCATAGCTTGTCAGCCCATCATCAAAGAGCACGAGGACTTCGGGACGGCGGACCGCACGGAAGCCATTGCCGTCGCCCAGGTCGGGTGATCCGGCCGCCGTCGAACCGGATGTCACGGCATGGACGGCAACACCGTCTTCCCCGGCGATCGATGCGACCATTTGATGAATGGCCTCGCGATCGGACTCCTGTCCGACCAGGGGCACGAAGACCGCGCCCGGTCCAAACTCGGTGGCACCCATGTGCGTGGCAATGGTGGCCGGCTCGGTCGCGACGCGAACGCGGATATCCGCATCCAGGAGCCGGTAGAGGGCGCGCGGTGCATAATAGTCTGACCAGCGAAGGACATAGCCATAGCTCGACCGCGGCGGAGCCGGCTGGGCCAGTTCCGCCGGGCCTGTTTCCGCGCCGAGCAGATCGGTCGACCAGTCGCGGCCAAGGGCGGTGTAGTCGAGGTCGTAGGCCAGAGGCAAGGTCCAGCCGGAGACGTCGTAGAAGATGTTTTCGTCGAACTCGGTGGGCTGGTCGAACATGGACCGGATCATTGTGTATTGCGGCTGGGCCAGCTCGACGACGAAGCTCTCGCCGGCGCGATAGGTGCGGCCATTGCTGCGCACATCGCGGGCCAGTCGATTGACCCGGATATCGTGCCTATTCAGGAGGTCGACAAACATGTTGGCGCGGGCCGGGTCACCCTCCGCGGTAAAGACAAAGCCGCGATCTCGATCGCGTCCGGCCTCGTTGGCGGAGGTGGCGAAGAACTCACGCTGAAAAGCCGCGATCTGGTCATGGCCGGCAATGCCGCCTTCAATCGTGGTCAGTGAGGTGCGAAAATGGGTGCGCACATTATCGCCATGGCTGACCAGGCCGCGTTCGGCCTCGATCAGGCCGCCGCGCGCGGCGCCGATCTCGAAGAGGATGCCGAGCGAGCCATTGACCTGGGGATAGGTCGAGCCCTTGCCGACATAGAAATTATCGAAGCCTTCCTCGGAGGTATAGAGACGGGCCTCGCTGTCGAGAAAGTCGATATGGTGCTGGGCAATCCCCAGGGTGAGGTCACGCGCCCGCTCGGGGATAAGCGGGTTGCGGCGCAGCGGTTCACCGGGGTGGAAATAGAAGGTGCTTTCCGTGCCCATCTCGTGGAAGTCGGCGGACACTTGCGGCTTCCACGCATGCCACTGCTCCAGCCAAGCTTGTGATTCCGGCTGTGTCTGCAGCAGCCATTGGCGGTTGAGGTCGAACCAGTAGTGATTGGTCCGCGCTGCGGTCCATAAATTGTGCTGTTCGTGATCCGGGTCGGTGACGGGGACGTCGCCGCCGAAGGTCTCCACATGATTGACCCGGCGCGAATGGCCATCGGGATTGAAGATGGCGGTGATCAGGATGACGCTGTCATCCAGCGTCGCTTCGATCTCCGGGCCCTGGGCGGCGGCAAGGTGGTAGAGTGTTGGTATGGACGCGTCCATACCGGCGGATTCGGCGCCATGAACCCCGTAATTCAGCCACAGTATGGCCGGACCGTCGCTGGCTGGCGCGCCCGGTTCGAGCGAGGCCAGATGTCGGGTTCGAATATCGTCGATGCGGGCATGGTTTTCCGGCGAGGTGACGACGAAAAAGAGAATCGGTCGATGTTCATGTGTATAGCCGATGGTCTCGACCGAGATGCGATCAGACCCGTTGGCGACTTCGGAGAGATAGGCCACGAGCTGGTCGTGCCGCACCGGACGGTCGCCAACGCCCCAACCGATTACATCCTCAGGAGCGGGGACGGACGGATCATAATTGACGCCCTCGACCTGGAAGAATTCGATCGGCTCGGCCATGGCCATGCCGCCGAGGCTGCCTGCCACAAGGCTGGCGCTCAGCAGGGCATTCTTGAGTGCGCGTGTACAGATCATCGGCTTCCCCTCGTGATTCTGGTTCTTGCTTGCGCGAGAGGCTAGCGCGGTGGGCGCACTTGTCCACTCACCGGGCAGTGCCCTGATGCAACCGACACACCGCAGTGCGCCCTCAAAGGCTAGAGATCGAGGTCTTCGGTGACGAAGCTGGCATTGTCCTGGATGAACTTGAAACGCGCTTCCGGCTTCTTGCCCATCAGGGTTTCGACCAGGGCTTCCAGGCTCGGCAGGTCATCCTCATTGATCACGACGCGGGCGAGCGTTCGCACCGCCGGATCCATGGTCGTCTGCTTGAGCTGGCTTGGTGTCATTTCACCGAGACCCTTGAACCGGCCCACGTCGATCTTGCTGTTGGCCTTGAATTCGTCACGGATCAATTGTTCGCGATGGGCGTCATCGCGGGCATAGAGCGTGCGCGTGCCCTGGGTCAGGCGATAAAGTGGCGGCTGGGCCAGGAAGAGCCGTCCCGAATGAATGAGTTCGGGCATGGAGCGATAGAAGAACGTGATCAGAAGCGCGGCAATATGGGCCCCGTCGACATCGGCGTCGGTCATGATCACGACGCGCTCATAGCGCAATTCTTCCAGCTTGAACTTGCTGCCCGTCTGGCAACCCAGCGCGAGCAGGAGGTCACTGATTTCCTGATTGGCCGAAATCTTGTCCGCGGTTGCCGAGGCGACATTCAGGATTTTGCCGCGCAGCGGAAGGATGGCCTGGGTCTGGCGTGACCGGGCCTGCTTGGCCGAGCCGCCAGCCGAGTCACCCTCAACCAAGAAGAGTTCGGTCCCGTCGGCATCGGCGCGTGAACAGTCGGCCAGCTTGCCCGGCAGGCGCAGGCGGCGCGAGGCCGTCTGGCGCTTGACGTTCTTCTCCTTGCGCCGGCGCATGCGGTCATCGGCGCGTTCGATCGCGAACTCGACCAGCTTCGCCGCTTCCTTGGGCGAGCCGGCGAGCCAGTGATCAAACTGGTCGCGCACAGCAGTCTCGACCAGCTTGGTCGCTTCAGGAGTCGCCAGTCGTTCTTTGGTTTGGCCCTGGAATTCCGGATCGCCGATGAAGACCGAAACCAGCGCGCCCGCACCGCCCAAGACGTCTTCAGCCGTGATCTGAGCGGCCTTTTTGGCGTGGGTGTGTTCGGCATAGGCGCGCAGTCCCTTGGAGAGGGCGGCCCGGAGGCCTTGCTCATGCGTACCGCCCTGCGGGGTCGGGACCGTGTTGCAATAGGATTGGCAAAAACCGTCCGCATCGCCGCCATAACCATTGCCGGACCAGGTGATGGCCCACTCCACGCCGCCAGCCCCATCCTCGCGCTCGACCCGCCCGGTGAAGGCTTCAGCCGTGATGAGGGCGCGCTTGTCAGCCATCTCGACCATCCGGTCAGCCAGGCCGCCCGGGAAGCAGAGAATGTCCTCTGCCGGTATATCCGAGCCTTCGACCAGGCTTTGTGGGCAGCGCCACTGGATCTTCACGCCGCGGCGCAGGAAGGCCTTCGAGCGAGCCATGGCATAAATGCGGGCCGGTTTGACCGACATCTTGTCGCCGAAAATCTGGCGATCGGGCAAAAAGCGGATCTTGGTGCCGCGGCGATTGGCGACGGAGCCGGCATTGACCAGCTTGCCTTGTGGCAGGCCGCGGGAATAGGACTGCGTCCACAACGTCTTTTCGCGCGCAACCTCGACATCGAGGACTTCCGAAAGTGCGTTCACGACGGAAATGCCGACGCCATGCAGGCCGCCGGACGTCTTGTAGGCGCTGTCAGAAAACTTGCCGCCGGCATGCAGGACCGTCAGAACGACTTCCAGAGCCGATTTGTCGGGATATTTGGGGTGCGGATCGACCGGGATGCCCCGTCCATTATCGGTGACGGTGATGTAGCCGTCCTCGTCGAGAGCGACCTCGATCCGGTCGGCCCAGCCGGCCACTGCCTCGTCCATGGAATTGTCGAGGATTTCGGCAAAGAGGTGATGATAGGCACGTTCATCCGTCCCGCCGATATACATGCCCGGGCGACGGCGCACGGCCTCAAGTCCTTCGAGGACCTCGATATGGGCCGCTGAATAACCCGGGGCCGGAGCCTTGGACGGGGTCGGCGCCGGGGCGCCGCCAAACAGGTCGGAATCGGAGTTCTGGTTCGACATCTGTCCACTTTGCACGAGTCGGCGATCAGAAGGGAAATTCTACGCAGCGAATCGAGCGCGGATAGCCTGTGTGTGCAGCCGTCGACAGCCGTTTTCAGGATGTTCCACATAAAAAGCGGCCCGACTGCGAGGCAGCCGGGCCGGTTTGTTCAATCCTGCGAGGATGGATCAGAAGACCATCCGCATGACCAGGCGAGCGGTGTGGCGAATGAAGTCCTCGCGCACATCGGCGTCATAGTCGAAGGAGAAGGTGGAATATCCGGATCCGGCGGCGATACCGAAGCCGAAGATTGCGCCCGTGCCCGGCATGGACTGGGAGCGCAGCGTGAAAGTGTCGTCGAAATCAGAGAAGCTTGCCGTCGTCTCGGCATCGGAATCGCCGAACTCGTTGCGGAAGCCAACCCGAACTGTCGGCGCCCACCAGGAATTGTCATTTTCGAAGCGGGCACCCAGCGTCATCAGGCCCGTGCCGGAGAAGCTGGTGGTTTCACGATCGCCGACTGACAGGTCAACGCCAATTCCGCCGCCGGTTTCATTATATCCGCTTTCGCTCAGACGGAGATAATCCACCGAGAAGGCGGGGCGGAAATACCAGTTGTCAGTGAAGGCGATGTCACGACCGATGCGGGCCGAGGCTGACGTATGCCAACCGGTCCATTCCGCGCTTGGAGCGGCATCAAACTCGCCAATCAGGACACGGCGATTATGCTCGAAGCTGTCATATCCGACCGCTGCGTAGACATCGAGGTCGAACATGTCAGTACGCGCGCCCGCATAGGCGCCGACCTGAGCGGTCAATGCGCTCATCGGATCATCGACACCGTCGACTTCCGAGACTTCGCTGGCTGCGCCGACGAAATTCAGACCCGCGGCATAGAAGGGGCCGATCGGACGATCGAAACCAACCGCGACGCCAATCCCGTGACCGCGATAACCCGGACCGAAAGCGGTGCCAGCACGATCGGCGAAGTAACCGAATTCCTGAATCCACAACCCACCAGTCTCGTCCGGGCTGCGACGCACAGCTTCCAGGCGGTTGGCGAGGGCGCCCACCGAGCTGTCATTGGCGGCGAGCGCAAACTGGATTGCGCTAGCGGCGTATTCCGGCAGCAACTGGTCGTAAGCGGCGAAGAACTCGTCCTGCGTCAGCAGGGAGGCGATCGCCTGGCCCAGTGCTTCATTGCCCTGCCATCCTTCCAGCGCTGCGGCATAGGCCGCGCCCTGATTGGCATTCATGCCCAACTCCTCGGCCGTGCGGCGGCGCAGTGTCAGAATGAGTGCGTTGGCATCATTGGGATCGAATTCCAAACTGGATTCGTACAGCCAAGGGGCCTCGGTGTTTTGCAGGATATCGAGGCTTTCCTCGATGACGAGATTGTTCGCGGACACCACGACATAGGTAGCGCCATCGCCAATCAGGTTGGCCAGTGTTGCAGCCACACGCGAGCCGGACTGGAAAGTAATGTCGCCGGAAGCGGTCAGGCTGGCCGCCGTACTCGTTTGATCATCAATCTGGAAGCGGATAACCGAACCGTCACCGAAGCGGGCGGTCGTGATATCAGCATTGGTGCTGGCGCCCAGGCTCAGCCCGGCATTGTCGACCTCGATGGAGAGATTGCCGTCGGAATCGCTGAGGGCGCCGGTCACGGTGCCACCGGAAATGATCAGCTCGTCCGCGCCATCGCCAAAGCTGAGATCGCCTGAGACGGCGCCTGTCTCGACTTGCAGCCTGTCATCGCCGGCGCCGAAGCGAACTTCGCCTATGATTTGCTCAACAAATTCATCTTCGGCATCCGCTGCGCGGTATTGGCGTACGGTCGTGCCGACTGTGTTGGAGGAGAGGTCAATGGCAACCAAATCATCCACCTGCGGATCACTGCCTGGCAGGGTATTGAGGTGGTAGGCTGCGATCTCCCCGGTATTCTCGATCATGGTTAGCGAGTTCGAGGCGTCGGTCAGCGCGGTCGCGCCGCCGCCGTTCAGCGAGGTCGCGTCAATGATGCCCGAGTTGACCAGGGTGGGAACATTTGCGCCGGTATCCAGATACACGCCCCGGGCATGGGCGCCGTCGCCATTGGTCCGGATCAGGATGTTTCCGGCATTGGCAAAGGTTGGAACAATCGCGCCATTGCCCATCAGGACACCGGTGGATTGTCCGGCCCAGGCCGAACCGCCGATGTCGCCTTCATTGAGGAAGCCGCCCGTCAGGCTGACCGTATGGCCATCTGTGCCATTGACCAGCAGTGAAACGGTGTCGACTCCGTCCAGATTGCCGGCGGACTGGATATTGCCGCGATTGACGAGTGCGTAGCCGATAAGCTCGGCCTCGACGCTTTCATCGACATCGGCCGTGTCCGGATCGTCCGGAATGGCTTCCAGGACGACTTCGCCGAGCACAATGTCGCCGGAGGTCGCATTGGCGAGGATGTGGGCGGCCGGCGCGGAGCCGCGAACAGAGATATTGGCGGAGGGCGTACTCGGCCGATCTGCGGAGAAGCCGCTGAAGAAAATACCGCCGCCAACATTACCATTAACCAGGACTGGAGACGCGCTGTCGGCACGGTCTTCCGGCTCCAACGCGTTGCGCGTGTCTTCACCGGGTCGACCCAGAAAGCGGTAAGCGGTTGCATTGACGGTGCCGCCAATGCTCAACGCGCCATCAATGTCGCTGGCGATCAGGATGCCGCCGCTGTCTTCCCCGTTGGCTTCGTAGCGCCCGTTCAAGGTGACATCGCCCGTGACATCGCCGCGAAGCTCGACACCGAAGCTATTATCGCCGATGACGCGGATCAGGCCCGCCGTACTGATATTGCCGTCCAGACCTGTCAGCAAGCGCAGGCCGGCCGAGTCATTTCCGATCACTGTCATCGTGCTGCCGGCGGACGCCACGATGTCGCCGGTGAAGACGGCAGCACCGTCGACAAGAATGGCCACCCGGTTCGATCCGATGGCGATCGGGCCGTCCACGCGGCCATCAGCGGGATCATCGGTATCGGCCGCGCGCGTTTCTGCGACAACCTGAATGGTCCCGGCATGCGTAATATCGCCGGTATTGCCGCCGATCGCATGGATGCCGACGCCGCCATCATCATCGCCTTCGATAACGATGGAGCCGCTATTGGTGACATTGTTGTCGCTGTCGATTGTGATCGCCGTCTCGTTTGGAACGAGGGTGACCCGACCGCCGGTCGAGATGACAATATTGTCGGCAACCCCGCCATCGCCCGCCGTGGAAGTGGCGACAGGCGTGGTGATTTCGTCGGTGATTTCGCGATCTGCGAAAGCGGCAGGAGCTGTAACGGTCAGCGTGGCAAGGGCGCTGGCGAACAAGAAACGGCGACGCATACGAACTCCTGACAGGACTTCCCCAAAAGGGGCTGGTCGAATGAGGAATGATTTGTAGCGAAAGCCCGCGCGCTCGTCGACCGTATCGGGTGCGCTGGATGCAAAAGAAAGCGGCCGGACGCATGTCCGGCCGCTGATTTCGCCGAGATTTCGGTCTGAACTGATTGAATTAGCAGGAATAATACATGTCGAACTCGACGGGGTGAGGGTGCATTTCGAAGCGCAGAACCTCTTCCATCTTGAGATCGATATAGGCGTCGATCTGGTCGTCATCCATGACGCCGCCCTTCTTGAGGAAGTCGCGATCGCCGTCGAGCGATTCCAGGGCCTCACGGAGTGAGCGGCAGACGGTCGGGATGTCCTTGAGCTCTTCCGCCGGCAGATCGTAGAGGTCCTTATCCATCGGATCGCCCGGGTCGATGCGGTTCTCGATGCCGTCGAGACCGGCCATCAGGAGTGAGGCGAAAGTCAGATAGGGATTGCCGGCCGGATCCGGGAAGCGCGTTTCCAAGCGCTTGGCGTTCGGCGAGTTGACCCACGGAATCCGGATCGATGCGGACCGGTTGCGAGCCGAATAGGCCAGCAGGACGGGGGCTTCGAAGCCTGGCACCAGACGCTTGTAGGAGTTGGTCGAGGCATTGGCGAAGGCGTTGATCGTCCGCGCGTGCTTGATGATGCCGCCGATATAGTGAAGGCAGGTCTCCGACAGGTCGGCATAGCGATCGCCGGCGAACATCGGCTTGCCGTCTTTCCAGATCGACTGGTGGACGTGCATGCCGGTGCCATTATCATTCCAGACCGGCTTCGGCATGAAGGTGGCGGTCTTGCCATAGGCATGAGCGACCATGTGCACGGTATATTTGTACAGCTGCATGCGGTCGGCCATCGTCGTCAGTGATGAGAACTTCATGCCCAGCTCGTGCTGAGCCGGCGCCACTTCGTGGTGATGCTTTTCAGGGTTCAGGCCGAGCTCTTCGAGAACGGTGAGCATTTCGGTCCGCATGTCCTGGCCGCTATCGATCGGATTGACCGGAAAATAGCCACCTTTCGGGCCCGGGCGATGACCCATATTGCCGCCCTCGAATTTCGAGCCGGTATTATGGGGCATTTCCTCGCTATCGAGCTTGTAGCCCGTATCCTGCTGGCTGGTCGAATAGCGAACATCGTCGAAGACGAAAAATTCTGCTTCCGGACCGAAATAGGCGGTATCGCCAACACCGGAGGCTTTCAGGAAGGCTTCGGCCTTCTTGGCCGTGGTGCGGGGGTCGCGATTATAGGCTTCGCCCGTGCCCGGCTCGAGAATGTCGGCCAGAATGATCGCGGTCGGTTGTTGGTAAAACGGGTCGACCTCGCAATAGGAGGCGTCCGGCTTGAGCACCATGTCGGACTCGTTGATCGCCTTCCAGCCGGCAATCGAAGAGCCGTCGAACATGATGCCATCCTCGAAGAAGTCCTCATTGACTTCCGAGCGGTCGAAGGTGACGTGCTGCAGCTTGCCGCGCGGGTCGGTAAAGCGCAGATCGACATAATTGATGTCTTCGTCTTTGAGCTTTTTGAGAATTGCGTCTGACATGGGCCAGGCTCCGGATTGCTGGTCGAGTTGGATTAGAGGGCATCGCGGCCGGTTTCGCCGGTCCGGATGCGGATCACGCTTTCAATCGGGCTGACGAAAACCTTGCCATCGCCGATACGGCCGGTCTGGGCCGCAGTCTGGATGGCTTCGACAGCGGCGTCCACGCGGTCTGCGGGGAGCACCAATTCGATTTTGATCTTGGGCAGGAAGTCGACGACGTATTCGGCGCCGCGATAAAGTTCGGTATGCCCTTTTTGCCGACCAAACCCCTTGGCCTCGATCACAGTGAGGCCTTGCACACCGATCTCCTGCAGGGCCTCCTTCACGTCATCAAGCTTGAAGGGTTTTATGATGGCTTCGATTTTTTTCATCACGGACTCCATGATCTCGAGGTGAGGCTAGAGGTGGCTGGGCGGGTGACAAGACCGAAACAGGTCTGCGCGGCAGCGGGTTGATGATATGCCTCACAATCAGGCACGGCTGCCTCAGAATGGAGCGAGCATGACCACGGAAATTCTGACCACCGCAGACAGTGCGCGGTGTGACCGGTTCGCCATTGAAAAGGGTGTCAGCTCTCAAGCCCTTATGGGCAAGGCAGGGCGCGCTGTGAGTGACGCGATTCGCGCCCGTTGGTCCGTTCGGCCGGTCCTGGTTCTCGCGGGCCCCGGCAATAATGGCGGCGACGGATTAGTCGCCGCGGCCGCGCTGCGCGAAGCCGGCTGGCCGGTGCGGGTCATGCTGTTGGGCGATGAGGGCGCGCTGGCGGGCGATGCCCGCTGGGCGCGGTCGGTCTGGAAGGCGGGCTTGGCTGACGAATCGCCCGATACGCTCCAGGACGCGGGGCTGGTGGTCGACGCGCTGTTCGGGGCCGGTCTCGCCCGCCCGCTCAGTGGCGAGGCCGCGATGTGGTGTGATGCGCTCAATGACGCGTCGATCCCTGTGGTGTCCATCGATCTTCCCAGCGGCATGAATGGTGATGCCCGACCCGTCGACGGGCCGTGCGTCAAACCCGATCTCACGGTTACATTTCATCGCAAGAAACTTGCCCACTATATTGATCCTTATGCAGAAATCTGCCGCGATGTTTTGCTTTGCGACATTGGCATTCCCGCGGGTTGGGATGAGTATGTGTACCCGGTCGCACGCCAGACGACTGCCCCTGGCTGGCCGTCGGTTGGCGCGCAGTCTGATCCGCTGGCCCACAAACATGCTCGCGGCCGAGTTGCTGTTTTCAGTGGCGGGGCCAGCGCAAGCGGCGCGGCGCGGCTGGCTACGCGGGCCGCCCTGCGTGCCGGCGCCGGCCTGGTCACACTGTGTTCGCCGCCCTCGGCGAGCCTGGTCAATGCCACCCATCTCGACGCCATCATGTTGAGGCGTTGGTCCGGGGGTGCGGACACGGCGCGCCTTCTCTCCGACTTGCGCGCGCAGGCAGCGGTCCTCGGCCCGGCCATGGGCGTGGGTGAGGGTACTCGTGAGAGTGTCCTTTCAGCCCTTTCTTCGGGTTTGCCCCTGGTTCTTGATGCCGATGCCCTGACCAGTTTCGAAGACGAGCCCGAAGCGCTGTTCGCGGCGCTGCATGAGCGCTGCGTGCTGACACCTCATTCCGGAGAGTTCGCGCGGCTTTTTGGCGCTGCAGATCGCTCTCAGAACCGGCTGGAATCTGTCTCTGCCGCCGCTGACCGGGCGGGCTGTACAGTGCTGCTCAAGGGCCCCGCCACGCTCATTGCGACGCCGGGTCATTTGCCTTGGATCAATCGCCATGCCTCGCCGTGGCTCGCGACAGCGGGCAGTGGCGATGTCCTGGCCGGGATGGTCGCGGCCGGCCTGGCGGCCGGCTTGTCGCCGCACGCCGCTGCCGCAGGCGCAGCCTGGCTACATGGCGATGCAGGTCGACGGCTTGGCCCGGGCCTGATCGCCGAAGATTTGCCCGAGATATTGCCTCAGGTCCTGCAGGCTGTGATCGAGCAGCACAGGCGCGAGGCGGCGCTGACCCATCTGCTGGCGCATGGAAGCTAAGCGTTTGCGGGGCTTGGCACTTGTCGCGGAGCGGTGCAGGGTCGCACCACGTCCGTCCCCCGGGGTGAAACATGGCTGAATCGACCTATCGCGCAGACAATCAACTCGACGCTGACGCGCTCATTTTTCATATGAAACCGACGCCCGGCAAGCTGTCCGTGGCCGCGACCAAGCCGATGGCGACGCAGCGCGATCTGGCGTTGGCCTACAGTCCGGGTGTGGCCGCGCCTGTGCGCGCGATCGCCGAGGACCCGGAGACCGTCTACGACTACACATCCAAGGGAAATATGGTCGCTGTTGTCTCCAACGGGACCGCCATCCTCGGTCTTGGCAATCTCGGTCCGGCGGCGTCCAAGCCGGTGATGGAAGGCAAGGCGGTCCTCTTCAAGCGCTTTGCCGATATCGATGCGGTCGATATCGAGGTCGACTATACCGACCCGGACAAGTTCATCGAATGTGTGCGCGGTTTCGGCGACACATTCGGCGGCATCAATCTGGAAGACATCAAATCCCCGGAATGTTTCGAGATCGAAACGCGCTTGCGAGACGAGCTCAACATTCCGGTTTTCCACGATGACCAACACGGTACGGCGATTATTGCTGCTGCCGGCCTGATCAATGCCTGCGACCTGACCGGCCGCAAAATGGAAGACCTGAAAGTCGTCCTTTGCGGTGCCGGTGCGGCCGGCCTCACCGTCCTCGAATTGATCGAGTCGATGGGCGTGAAGTCGGAAAACACGATCGTTGTGGACATTGACGGTGTGGTCTATGAGGGGCGTCCGGGCGGTCATGACCGTCTGAACAAGCACGCGATCAAGACGGATAAGCGCACCCTCGCGGATGCGGCGAAGGGCGCGGATGTCCTGCTCGGTCTGTCGGCAGCGGGTGTCTTTACCAAGGAAATCGTTGCGTCCCTGGCGCCAAATCCGATCATCTTCGCCATGGCCAATCCGACGCCGGAGATTACGCCGGAAGAGGTCAAGTCGGTCCGTGATGATGTTATCATGGCGACCGGTCGGTCTGATTATCCCAATCAGGTCAACAATGTTCTCGGATTTCCCTATATCTTCCGTGGTGCGCTCGATGTGCGGGCTCGGACCATCAATGAAGAGATGAAGATCGCGGCGGCGCGCGCCCTGGCCGCCTTGGCGCGCGAAGATGTGCCTGATGAAGTCGCTCAGGCCTACAAGGTTGATCGCCTGCAGTATGGGCCTGATTACATCATCCCGACGCCATTCGATCCGAGGCTTATCTCCTGGGTGCCGCCTTTCGTGGCGCAGGCAGCGATTGATAGCGGCGTGGCGCGCCGGCCGCTCGAGGACGCGGATGCCTACAAACAAGTCCTGGCACGCCGCCTCGATCCGACAGCCGCCGTCCAGCAGCGCATCTCTGCCTCCATCCGTGCAGAACAAAAGACCATCGTGTTTGCCGAGGGGGAAGAGCCGGCCGTCATCCGCGCGGCGCACGCATTCCAGACCCAGGGCCTGGGCAAGGCTGTTCTGGTCGCGCGCGAGGACGTCGTCGCTGCCAATATGAAAGAATTAGGCATTCCGGCCGGCTCACTTGAAGTCTGCAATGCGCGTCTGTCCGAGTATAATGCCGACTATTCCGACTATCTTTATGAGCGCCTTCAGCGGCGGGGCTATCTGCGCCGGGATGTCCAGCGGCGCGTGAACAATGACCGGAATGTTTTCTCTGCCTGCATGCTGAAAATGGGCCATGCCGACGGTATGGTCACCGGCGTGACGCGGCACTCCAACGTGGTCATGAATGAGGTCGAGCTTGTGCTGGACCCGATTGAGGGCAGCCGGCCAGTCGGAGTGACCATCGCGGTGACGCGCGGGCGCAGCCTGGTCATTGGCGACACATCGGTCACGGAATTTCCGGATGCGCAGGCGCTGGCCGAAATTGCTGTGGTCACTGCCAATGCCGCTCGCCGGTTCGGCATCACCCCGCATCTGGCCTTCCTGTCCTATTCCAGTTTCGGCAATCCGCCAGGTGAGCGGACCGCCAAGATCCAGCAGGCCGTCGAAATTCTCGATGCCGAGGGCGCAGATTTCGAGTATGAGGGCGAGCTTGCAGCCGATGTCGCGCTCGACCCGGACCACCACACACTCTACCCGTTCTCGCGGCTGACCCAGCCGGCCAATGTCTTGATCATGCCGGCGATCCACTCGGCGTCCATTGCCGTGCGCCTGCTCAAGGCGGCGGGCGGGGCGACAGTGATTGGTCCGATGCTGGTTGGTCTTGAAAAGCCGGTCCAGATCGCGCGTCTGGGAGCGAATGTAACCGATATCGTCAATCTCGCGGGTATTGCCGCCTATGACCTGAACAAGGTCCCCGGCTGATTTGCGCGCGGGCGTTCCGGCTGAACCGATCACCGGCATTCACAGTGAATTGACGGTCCGGCGGTGCAGACAGGAGGCGGACGACCTATCTATGCTCGTCTGTGAGTGAAGAGGGGACGCGTATGGCGGGACGGGCAGCACACGATATGACGGAAGGTCCGATTTTCGGGCATATCCTGCGCATGATCATGCCAATGAGTTTCGGCATTCTGGCCATGATGCTGGTCGGTATTGTTGATACCTATTGGGTTGGCACGCTGGGTACGGCCCAGCAGGCGGCCGTGCAGATGAGTTTCCCCGTCACCATGCTGGTGATGAGTGTCTCTATCGGGCTTGGCGCCGGCGCGGTCTCGGCGGTTTCCCGGGCCGCCGGGCGCAAGGACGGCACCTCGACCCTTGCCCGGATTTCCACCGATGCCATGAGCCTGGCGCTGCTGTCTGTCGGCAGCGTGTCGCTTCTGGGCGTGATCTTCGTCGAGCCGATCTTTCGCGGTCTCGGCGCTAGCGAGACCATGCTGCCGCATGTGGTCGACTACATGACGGTCTGGTTTGCCGGAATCGTGCTGATTGTCGGTCCCATGGTCGCCGGCAACATCCTGCGCGCGCTCGGCAATGCGTTGGTACCAAGCCTGATGATGATTGCGGCGGCCTTCGTCAATCTCATCCTCGATCCGATCTTTATCCTCGACGATGTCTTCGGCCTTTTCCCCGGCCTGGGCTGGGGCGTGTCCGGTGCGGCCTTGGCGACGGTCGCGGCCAATGCCGTGACCTTTTTGATGGTGGCCTGGTATCTGGGCGTCAAGGAAAAGCTGATCGATTTCAAGCCGGAAGACCTGGGTGAGGTCTGGCACCACTGGCTCGATGTCGCGCGTGTCGGGGCGCCGGCCTGCCTGTCCAACGTCTTTAATCCGCTGGCGATGACGGTGGCCATGTCCGGTCTTGCCATGGCGCGTTTTGGTGATGCTGCGGTCGGCGGGCTCGGCGTGGCCGGCCGGATCGAGGCGTTCGCCATTGTTCCGCTCTTTGCGCTATCGGCCTGTATCGGCGCGGTGACCGGCCAGAATGGTGGCGCGGACCGGCTTGACCGGGTCCGTGAAGCCTTCCGGTCCAGCTTTCTATTCTGCATGGGCTGGAGCCTGTCCATTGCCGCGATACTCTGGGTCACAGCGCCTTGGCTCGCCGCGGCCTTTCTGCCCAGTGAGGCCGGTCAATCGACGGCGATCGCCTATTGGCGGATCGTGCCGCTGACCATCGCGGGCTATGGCATTACAATTGCCGCATCGGCTGGCTTCAACGGGCTGGGGCGACCGGCGCACGGCATGGTCATCACCGCGTCGCGAGCGCTGGGCTTGATGATCCCCGCCGTGGTTATCGGCGCTCATCTGATGGATGCGCCGAACGGGGTTATCTGGGGCGTGGCATTTGCCAACATCATCGCCGGGGTCGCCGCCGCGGTCTTTGTGCTCACCCGGGCTCCGATGACCGCAAAGCACGGAAAGCAACGAAAGCGGCGGGCGCCGGTAACCGATCCGGCCGCCGCTCAGGACACGCCTTAGCGCCGGGTCAGGACGGCGGCGAGTTCTGGCTTGCCATTCAGATTAGGGTGGGGCCAGGCTTGGAACTCGTTCGTGTCCGGCCAGATCCAGTCGGTATCGCTAAACAGGTCTCGCATTGCATCGAGCGAGCAGCCAAAGGGTGGCCCGCCGCGCTCATCCTTCTGCATGAAGAGGGCGAGTAATTGCCCGCCCGATTTGAGCCAGAGATTGGCCAGGGCATAGGCATATTGCTCGCGAAGCCGCGGATGGATAGCGCACAGAAAGGTCTGGTCATAGACCCGGTCGACCGGGACGTCCGGGCACCAGCGCTGGTCGTCGGAGCGCAGGATGTCGCCCTCGAAATACTCGCAGGACAGCTGTTCGTCCCGGATTTTGGCCTTCTGCCAGGCAATCGCTGTGTCTGACAGATCGGCGGCGGTCACTTTCAGGCCTGCGCGTGCGAAGGCCGCGACTTCCGCGCACCGACCACAACCGGGAATGACCACAGACTGTCCGCGCGCCAGGACGCCGCGGGCCAGCCAGGCCTCGGCTGCTGGATGCAGACCCGGGCGTTCCCAAGGTGTGTCATCATTCTGGAAGCGGGCTTCCCAATCAAAAGCGGAACGGTCTTCGGTCTGGCTCATGCCTGCACTATCGGCAGGCAGTGTCCGTGCGTCTAGGCAGCTTTGTGCATGCGGTAGAGGTCCACCATGGAAACGGGTTGGCCGGGAGCCGGGGCGGTCCGATCCGGCACAACGCTCTGGCCGGAAAAGAAGCGCACGCCACTGGCCATGGCGGCCTTCAGCACCAGAAGGTCACGCACATCGTGCATATATGTTGCGGCCGAGTGCGCGGCCGCAGCCTTGACCATCAGATTCAGCGCACGGGCGTCATGGTCCATCATGCCTTCCGAATTGGCATTGCTCGGTGCGGGTGAGGCGCAGGAGAAAAGACTGACCGAACACCCGGAGAAGGCGTCCAGTTCGGTCGCTCCGAACGGGATCTCCGCCATCAGCCCGACGCCCAGCTGGCCCAGTTCGGCGAGAGCCATCGCCTGTTTTTGTGGTTGATCCGTCAATCCGTCAATCCGCACCAGAAGCGATTTACGCGCCGGTTCGGGCAGAGCCTCGATGCGGGCGCTCAACGCCGCCCTGTGGTCGCGGTCCGACCAGCAGCTGGCATGAAGGGCGATGCGAAGCGTGATGCGCTTTTGCTTGCGGGCGAGGGCGGTCATCATGGCGATCGCCGTGTCCAGCGCGCAGGCGTCCAGATCGAAGTGGCTGACCTTTGACATCCCGGTCGAGATCGCGCGCCGCCCTTCGAGCGCCCGACCGCCGACCACGACCTTGGCCAGCGCGGCATTGATGGCAATGCTCTGCTTCTGGGCATCCCAGAGTGGCCGGTAATGGGCCAGCACATCGCCGTCCTCGCACTCCGCAACCGGTCGGCTGCGCGGCAAGGGCGAGGCGGTGGAGGACGTCTTGTCGGGCGCGCTGGTACTGCTCGATGGTGGGGTCGTGCTCGCCGTGGCCAGCTGTGTAATTTCGTCGGCCGCGACCCGGCTTGCCGCGCTTTCTATGCCCAGTGCCGCGGTTTCCGTTGCCCCGAGGAAGAAGGCCATTAGCGCCTCGCCCAGTTCGGCCAGAAAGGTCGCCGGGTCGTCCGGTGCCTCGGCGAAAAGGACCAGAAAGCCTTCCTCGCAGGGAATGACGGCATCATCATCGGACAGGCGTTTGGCCAGGAATTGGGTCCCGGCCGCGAAGACTTTTTTCTTGGCGCTTGGCCAGTGATCGCCGGCCTTTTCCCGCACCGCCGCCAGATTGACCAGGCGAAACTGCCCGACGTCAATGCGTTCGCCGCGCGCCATGGCCCGTTTGATGAATGTCTTGAGGTCCGCCGTCATGTATGCCCGTGCCTGGAATGCTGGACGGTAGTCTGCCGATGAATGTTTAAGGCCCAATTGACCGTAGCGCGTGCCGGACAGGGCGGAATGCAGTGCGTTGTAGCTCGGTCTTGCCTGACCTGAAAAGCCGCGCCATAACGCGCGCCCGGCCTGCGGATGTGGCGGAACTGGTAGACGCGCCAGATTTAGGTTCTGGTGCCGAGAGGCGTGGGGGTTCGAGTCCCTCCATCCGCACCACCCTTTGCCCTTTGCGCTTTGGGTGGCGGGCCAATGCCGTCGGGCCTTATCCTTTCCCGGGCGTCGCGTGCAGGGTCCGTCCTGGCGCATCAGTGGCTGCAAACTCTGCTGTCCTGTGCGGCTGAACCGCTGCGCAGCGTTGCCTACGCCGAATCCCCGTGACATAACGCGCGCTCGATTTTGCACGCGGTTTTTGACCGCCCGTCTGTTTGAACATCTAAGGCTAACCCATGAACGTCATCGAGAAAGCCTCCGAAGGCTTGAGCCGCACCTATGAGATCGTCATCCCGGCTGATGATCTGCAAGCTCGCCTGTCTGCGAAGATCGAAGAGATTCGCCCGGAAGTCCGCCTGAAGGGTTTCCGCCCGGGCAAGGTGCCGACCAGCCACATCCGCAAGATGTTCGGCGAAAGCATCATGGGCGACCTGCTCAATGAGCTGGTTCCGGAGACCACGCAGAAGACACTCGACGAGAAAAAGCTTCGCCCGGCATCGCAGCCCGACATCTCGGTGACCAGCGAAGCCAAGGACGTGCTCGGTGGCAAGGCCGACTTTGTCTTCGAGATCGCCCTTGAAATCATGCCTGATTTCGAGCCGGCTGATCCGGCCAAACTGTCCGTGACCCGTCCGGTCGCCGAGGTCGAGGACGCTGAAGTCAATGAGGCGCTCGAGCGTCTGGCCAATGAAAGCCGGGAGTTTGCGGCCAAGAAGGGCGGCAAGAATGCCAAGGCGGAAGATGGCGATGTCGTCGTTATTGATTTCGTCGGCAAGCTTGACGGCGAAGTGTTCGAAGGCGGTTCCGCCGAAGATGCGCGCGTTGCCATCGGCGATGGCGCCTTTATCCCGGGCTTCGAAGAGCAGCTCCTGGGCGCCAAGGTCGGTGAGGAGCGCGAGCTCAATGTCACCTTCCCGGAAAACTATCAGGCCGAGCAGTTGGCCGGTAAGGCCGCTGTGTTCGAGGTGACCGTAAAGGGTCTCGAATCCCCGCAGGACGCCAAGGTCGATGACGAGCTGGCCAAGCGCTTGGGTCTGGAAAATCTCGATAGCCTGAAAGAGGCGCTGAGCAAGCGTTTCGAGGGCGAGCATGCCCAGCAGTCGCGCATGAAGGTCAAGCGTGACCTCCTCGACAAGCTGGACGCCGAGCACAAATTCGACCTGCCGCCGAAAATGGTCGAGGCCGAGTTCGAGAATATCTGGCGCGAAGTGGCGCATGCCATCGAGCACGATCAGCTCGAAGAAGAAGACAAGAACAAGTCGGAAGACGAGCTCAAGGGCGAGTATCGCGAGATTGCCGAGCGTCGTGTGCGTCTGGGCCTCGTGCTGGCCGAGATCGGTCGCCGCAACAATATCGATGTGACCCAGGAAGAACTGTCCCGCGCCATCAACCAGGAAGCGGTGAAGTATCCGGGCCAGGAGCGTCAGGTCGTCGAGTTCTATCAGAAGAACCCGAATGCCGTGGCCCAGATGCGCGCGCCGATCTATGAGGAAAAAGTCGTCGACTACATCCTCGAGCTGGCGGAAGTGACCGAGACCAAGGTTTCCAGGGACGCACTCTACGCGGACGAGGACGACGCTCCGGCCAAGCCGGCCAAGAAGGCTGCTGCCAAGAAGAAGGCTCCGGCCAAGAAGGCTGCTGCCAAGAAAGACGAGGCGGCTGCCGAGACCAAGCCGGCGGCGAAGAAAAAAGCTCCGGCGAAGAAAGCCGCTGCCAAGAAAGACGATACGGCCGCCGCGAAGAAGCCGGCCGCGAAGAAGGCGCCTGCCAAGAAGGCTCCGGCCAAGAAGGCGGCTACGAAGAAGGACGCGTAGTTCACACGCGTTTCGCAATGAGACAGCGCCGGCGCTTATTCAGCGCCGGCGCTTTTCGTTTCGGGATGAATTGGCAGGTCTGGCTGCAGCGTGCGCCTTGCCTACAACTTCGACGCCCGCAATAGTTCGATTATCCCGTCTGATGAGAATCGGCCCGATCCCGGCGCCGTCACCCCAAGGAGCGCGATATGCATGATCCCCAGGACGTAATGATGAATCTGGTTCCGATCGTCGTCGAGCAGACAAGCCGCGGCGAGCGCTCTTTCGACATCTATTCGCGGCTGCTCAAGGAGCGCATCATCTTCGTCACCGGTCCGATCGAGGATCACATGGCGAGCCTGATCATCGCCCAGCTTCTCTTCCTCGAGTCCGAGAACCCGAAGAAAGAGATCTCGATGTATATCAACTCGCCGGGCGGCGTGGTTTCAGCCGGTCTCGGCATTTATGACACCATGCAGTATATCCGCTCGCCGGTCTCGACCATGTGCCTCGGCATGGCAGCCTCGATGGGCTCCCTGCTGTTGACCGCGGGCGAGAAGGACATGCGCTTTGCGGCGCCGAATGCCCGCATCATGGTGCACCAGCCGTCCGGCGGTTTCCGTGGCCAGGCGTCGGACATCGAGCGTCATGCGGCGGACATCCAGAAGATAAAGCGTCGCCTCAACGAGATTTACGTGCACCACACCGGTCGCAAGTATGACGAGATTGAATCCGCGCTCGACCGCGACAATTTCATGTCCGCGGAAGAAGGGCTGGAATTCGGTCTGATCGACAAGGTTATTGAGCGTCGCAATGACGACGAGAAGGAAGGTTCTGACAGCTAGCGGCTCATCGGGATGCAGGCTTGATGCTTGATCGGGACTGCATCCATGTGATCGAATGCGCAGCGACAGAAACCTTTCGCTAAAGTTCGGCCTTGATTTTGCACGAGGTCGTAAGCGAAAGCCGGTATTGTTCCGATGCCGGCGGGTTGAAATGGAGCGGTCATGAGTAAGACGACGGGCGGAGACAGCGAGTCGAAGAACACTCTCTACTGCTCTTTTTGCGGAAAGAGCCAGCATGAGGTTCGCAAACTGATCGCCGGCCCGACGGTGTTCATCTGTGATGAATGCGTCGAGCTCTGCATGGACATTATTCGCGAGGAGAATAAATCCTCCCTGGTGAAGTCCAAGGAAGGTGTGCCTTCACCGCAGGAAATCTTCAACGTTCTCAACGACTATGTCATCGGCCAGTCGCATGCCAAGCGCGTGCTCGCGGTGGCTGTACACAATCACTACAAGCGTCTCAATCACGCCTCCCAGAATGCGGATGTGGAACTGGCCAAGTCGAATATCCTGCTGATCGGCCCGACCGGTTGCGGCAAGACGCTGCTTGCGCAGACGCTCGCCCGCATCCTCGATGTCCCTTTCACCATGGCCGATGCGACCACGCTGACCGAAGCTGGTTATGTCGGTGAGGATGTCGAGAATATCGTTCTCAAATTGCTCCAGTCGGCGGACTACAATGTCGAGCGGGCCCAGCGCGGCATCGTCTATATTGACGAGATCGACAAGATTTCGCGCAAATCCGACAATCCGTCCATAACGCGCGATGTGTCGGGTGAGGGCGTGCAGCAAGCGCTTTTGAAGATCATGGAGGGCACGGTTGCCTCCGTGCCGCCACAAGGCGGTCGCAAGCATCCGCAGCAGGAATTCCTGCAAGTGGATACGACCAATATCCTCTTCGTCGTCGGCGGCGCCTTTGCCGGTCTCGACAAGGTGATCTCACAGCGTGGGCAGGGTTCGGCCATCGGCTTTGGTGCCGATGTGCGTGAACCCGATGCCCGTCGCACCGGTGAAATCCTGCGCGAAGTCGAGCCGGATGACCTGCTGCGTTTCGGCCTGATTCCGGAATTCGTTGGTCGACTCCCGGTCATCGCGACCTTGGAAGACCTCGATGTCGGCGCCCTGGTGCAGATCCTGACCGAGCCGAAGAATGCGCTCGTGAAGCAGTACCAGCGTCTGTTCGAGATGGAAGGCGTCGGCCTGACCTTTACAGAGGACGCCCTCAAGGGCATCGCCAATCGGGCCATCGCCCGCAAGACCGGTGCGCGCGGACTGCGGTCGATCATGGAAGGCATCCTTCTGGAAACCATGTTTGACCTGCCAAGCCTCGAAGGCGTCGAGGAAATCGTCGTCAATGGCGAAGTGGTCGAGGGCAATGCCAAACCGCTGTCCATCTATGCCGAGCGCAAGGATGACAAGCGGGAGGGTGCTTGACCTTTCTGGGTCGCGTCGCCACCTCTTGAGGTAAGCTGGATGACCGGGCTGCATGTTATTCATGCAGGCCCGGAGTCATCCGATTAGAGTCACGATCTGTATCAAGGTCTGCACGCGCCCCCTCCGGTGAGCGCGAATGGAGCAAGCATGTCCACCACGAAGACACTTCCCCTTCTGCCTCTGCGCGACATTGTCGTGTTTCCGCACATGATCGTCCCGCTCTTCGTCGGGCGTGAGAAATCGGTCAAGGCGCTGGAGGAGGTGATGAAGGCCGACAAGCAGATTCTGCTGGCCACCCAACGAACCGCCTCGGATGATGAACCCGCCGCCGATGCGATTCATACGACAGGTGTGATCGCGTCAGTTTTGCAATTGCTGAAACTGCCTGACGGCACCGTCAAGGTGCTTGTCGAAGGCGGCGTGCGCGTCGAAATCGGCGGCTATACAGAGCGGGAAGATTATTACGAGGCTGTCTGCACCGTGGTCGATGAAGACCCGGGCGACGCGTCCGAGCTGGAAGCGCTTATGCGGACTGTGTCGGCGAAGTTCGACGACTATGTGAAACTGAACAAGAAGGTCCCGCCCGAAGCCCTGGCCTCGCTGTCGCAAATCCGCGAGCCGCGCAAGCTGGCCGATTCCATCTCCGCCCATTTGGCGGTGAAGATTGAGGAAAAGCAGTCGCTGCTTGAAGAGCCGGACGTCAATCGCCGTCTCGAGCGCATTCTCGGATTGATGGAAGGCGAGATCGGCGTGTTGCAGGTCGAAAAGAAGATCCGTTCGCGCGTGAAGCGCCAGATGGAAAAGACCCAGCGCGAATACTATCTCAATGAGCAGATGAAGGCGATCCAGCGCGAGCTCGGCGAGACCGATGACAGCCGCGAGGAGCTGGCCGAGCTGGAAGAGAAGCTGGCCGAGGCCAAGCTCTCCAAGGAAGCGCGCACCAAGGCGGATGCCGAATTCAAGAAGCTGCGCAATATGAGCCCGATGTCCGCCGAGGCGACCGTCGTGCGCAATTATCTCGACTGGATCCTCTCGGTCCCGTGGGGCAAGCGCAAGCGCCTCAAGAATGATCTCGATCGCGCTGAAAACATCCTGGAGTCCGATCATTACGGGCTCGAGAAGGTCAAGGAACGCATCCTCGAGCATCTTGCTGTGCAGGCGCGGACCCGAAAGCTCAAGGGCCCGATCCTCTGCCTGGTCGGACCGCCCGGCGTCGGCAAGACCTCGCTGGGTCGCTCGATTGCCAAGGCGACCGGCCGTGATTTCGTGCGCATGTCGCTCGGTGGAGTGCGCGACGAGGCGGAGATCCGCGGGCACCGCCGGACCTATATCGGCTCCATGCCGGGCCGCATCATCCAGTCGATGAAGAAGGTCAATTCATCCAACCCGCTCTTCCTGCTCGATGAGATCGACAAGCTTGGTGCCGATTATCGCGGTGATCCGGCGTCGGCCCTGCTGGAAGTCCTGGATCCGGAACAGAACGCCAATTTCAACGATCATTATCTCGAGGTCGATTACGATCTGTCCGACATCATGTTCGTGACCACGGCCAATACGCTCAACCTTCCGCAGCCGCTTCTCGACCGGATGGAGATCATCCGGATCGCCGGCTATACCGAGGATGAAAAGGTCGAGATCGCCAAGCGTCACCTTCTGCCCAAGCAGATGAAGAACCATGCGCTCAAGGAGAGCGAATGGTCACTGACCGAGGACGGGCTACGGGACCTGATCCGCTACTACACGCGGGAAGCCGGCGTTCGCAGCCTCGAGCGAGAGATTGCCAATCTGGCTCGAAAGTCCGTGGTCCGTTTGGAGACCGGGAAGGCCAGTTCCGTCACGATCACGCCGGACAATCTCGGTGAGTTTGCCGGCGTGCGAAAGCACCGCTTCGGCGAAACCGAGGATCACGATCAGATCGGAATCGTCACCGGTCTGGCCTGGACCGAGGTTGGCGGTGACCTTTTGACCATTGAAGCGGTCCGCATGCCGGGCCGTGGCAAGATGATGGTCACCGGCAATCTGCGCGATGTGATGAAGGAGTCGATCTCGGCGGCCAATTCCTTCGTGCAATCGCGTGCCCCGTCACTGGGTATCAAGCCGACGATTTTCCGGGCTGCTGACATCCACGTCCACATGCCCGAGGGCGCGACGCCGAAGGACGGCCCTTCCGCCGGTGTCGGCATGATGACGGCGATTGTCTCGGTGCTGACCGGTATTCCCGTGCGCAAGGATATCGCCATGACCGGTGAGATCACTTTGCGGGGCCGCGTCCTGCCGATCGGTGGCCTCAAGGAAAAGCTTCTGGCGGCCCTGCGCGGCGGTGTGAAGACCGTGCTCATACCCAAGGACAATGAAAAGGATCTCGCCGAGATCCCGGACAATGTCAAAGAGGGGATGGAGATCATCCCGGTCGAGACGGCGGATGAGGTGCTGATGCGGGCCCTCGTCGAACCGGTTGAGCCGGTGGAATGGACCGAGGCTGACGAGGCCGCCCTGGCCGCCATGGCGGCGCAGCAGGGTCCTGATGCCAGTGGGCAGCCGATTGCGCATTAGGCGCTGAAAGTCGTTTCATTTGAAACAATCTTGGCCGGAGACGTTTTCTCCGGCCATTTTTGTGCAAAATATTCCGACTGGCGCGCACAAAGTGCATTGACCGTGCGGCGGCCTCCGGCCACTCTCATCACCATGACAAGCGCGACGTATTTCTTTGCGGCCTATTTTACCAACGCAACCTCGGTGGGGGCGGTGGCCGGCTAGCTTGTGTGAAAGCGCAGCGGAACCAGGGCCTCCCCCACGGGGAGGCCTTTTTTATTGTGTGAAGGGACGACCGGTATGACCACGGAAATGACGCGGGAGGATATCCGCAGTGCGATCAGCGAGATTGATCGGGAATTGATCGATGCCATCGCCCGGCGCTCGGATCTTGTGGAGGAAATCCTCAAGGAGAAAGCGCGGTCTGGTAGTCCGGTCCGTGACCGTGAGCGGGAACGAGAGGTCTTGCGGGCCGCGATAGAACGTGGCGCCGAGAAGGGGGTATCGCCTGAACTCGTGGAAACCCTATTCCATGCCCTGTTCGAGGCTTCGATCCGACGCCAGCGCGAGAATTTCGACTCGATGCGCAATGACGAGCTCAACGAGGCCAGTGTCGCCTATCTCGGCGGACCGGGCAGTTACAGCCATATCGCCGCCCAGAAAGTCTTTCAGCGCCGCAATGCGACGGTTATCCCTTCACCCAAACGGGATTTCGTCTCGATCTTCCGCGCGGTCGAGAATGCCGAGGTCGATTACGGTGTCATCCCCATCGAGAACACCACGACCGGTTCGATCAATGAGGTCTATGACATCCTCATCAACTCCCACACCCAGATCATCGGGGAATTCCTGTTGCGGGTGGATCATTGTCTGGTCGGACGGGCCAGCGGGCAGGGGCGTGTGCGCCGGGTCTTCGGGCATCCCCAGGCGCTGGCGCAGTGCCGACGCTATATCGCGTCACACCCCGAGCTGGAGACCCATATGGCCGCCTCGACGACGCGGGCGCTGGAGCGCTTGCTGGAAGATGATGACACGGCTGTCGCGGTTGCCGGGGAGGACGCTGCGCGTCTCTTCGGGATGGATATTCTGGAACGCAATGTCGGCGACCACGAACAGAATATCACGCGTTTCATTGTCATCGGCCGCAAGTCGAAGCTTCCGACCCGGGAGGTTGAGTGCAAGACCTCGATGATGTTCACCACGCGCGACACGCCCGGCTCGCTGGTCGATGCCCTTTTGGGGTTTCGCGATAATGAAATCAATCTGGTGAAGCTGGAGTCCCGTCCCATCGCCGGCAACCCGTGGGAAGAGATGTTCATCATGGATGTCGAGGGCCATCTCGAGGACCGGAAGATCAAGGAATCCATGTCCGTGCTGGAAGCGCATACCCGGGAGATCAAATTGCTGGGCTGCTATGCCATGGACGCGATCGACAAGGTCTCGGTTGCCGAATAGGCGGAGAGGGGGATTGATGATCCCGGACAGCAGTTCGTTGGAGCGAAATGCGTTGCTTGTTTGTCGAGCCGTACGCGCAAGCAGCTACTTTCCTGATGTTCTGGCGCGGGCGGCTGATTGTGGTGCCGGTTGGTCCGTGGCGGAAATCCAGTATTCGCGTCGATACGCAGGTCGCGGATCCGAGGTTTGGGCTTTGGGATACCAGGCAGGCGGGCCGAATAATGAACATTGTTCGGAGGCGCGGCTGGAGGTATCAGGACAAGATGACAGATACTCAGGATTCAGCCCGTCCTCGCGGTCGCCCGGCGCTGGCACCGGAAGCGCGCGCCCAAGCGCTGGCTGCCGCCGGCCAATTACTCGCAGAAGAAGGCCTCAAGGGCATGAAAGCGCGGGCGATTGCCGAACGGGCCGGGGTCAGTGTCGGGTCCATCTACAAGCTGTTCGGCGATATCGACGACTTGGTGCGCGAGCTGAATATGCTGACCTACCGGGACTTCGCGGCTCATCACCGCGATGCGCTGGCCAAGTCCGGTCTGGATGAAAGCGATGTTCATGGCCGGCTGATGGTTCTGGCACGAGCCTATGTCGACTTCGTCACCCGGGAAGACGCTCGCTGGCGGGCCCTCTTGACTTTCAATCGGCGTCAGTCGGGAACCGCGCCGCGCTACTACACCCAATACGAAGACGAGTTGTTCAATCTCGTCATCGATGTGCTCGCACCGGCGCCTGGTCTGGAAGGCCAGTCTCAGCGAGAAGCTGCGGCTCGGGCGCTATGGGCGGCGGTGCATGGCATTGTTCTGATTGTTCTGCCCAACGCATCCTACGATTCGCCGATGGATGCGGCGATGAGCCAGATCGAGATGATAGTAGGTGCCTTCATCCGGGATGCTGCAGCGCGGCGGTGAGACGGGCTTGCGCGGGCGGCCCTCAAGGCATTACAAGCGCCACCTCGCCCGGAAAACGGGCGGTATGGACCGGGCGGTTAGCTCAGCTGGGAGAGCATCTCGTTTACACCGAGAGGGTCGGGGGTTCGAGCCCCTCACCGCCCACCATTCCCTGATCACGCAATGCTGTTAGTCGAGCAGCGTGTCAGTGGCGCTTTCAAACAGATCCAGCAGGGCGCCGGGGTTCTCCGGATCGAAAACACGCACATCGGCACGCGAGGCGAAGCGGCTGATTGTGGCGGCCGTCTCGGCGACCGGCGTTTCGCTCTGCGGATGATCATTGAGGATCACTGTGCAGCGGCCGTCCAGCACGCGCAGGGCCGTCAGCGTATGCGAGATCGTGCCAAGATAACTGCCCGCGACAAGCACGGGTCGGGCATCGAGCTCGCGTATGAGGTCGAGATTAAGTCCGTCCGAGGCGATGGGTGACATCACACCTCCGGCGCCTTCGATGACCGTCGGGACTTCACGGTCAATGTGATCGAGGCACCAGCTGACAATCCGGTCGAGGGCAAGTTCGCGACGCTCCTTGCGGGCAGCCAGGTCAGGCGAGAGCGGCGCCCTGAAGCGCCAGGGCGAGACAGCCTGGACGCCTTCACCGGTCAGTGGATCGTCATTCGCGCGCATCAGGCGGATCGTGTCGGTCTCGTTTAGCGCGGACTGGTCGAAGCCCGAAATGACCGGCTTGAGCACACGCATTGTCTTGCTGTTGGCGCGCCAGGCGCTGATCAGGGCACACAAAATGTGGGTCTTGCCGATATCAGTTCCGGTTCCGGTGATGAAGAGCGGACGCATTACTCGGCAGCCTCGGCAGTTTGGAGGATTGTCTTGAGTGACTCGGCGAGGCGATCCACATCCGCTTCATCCTGTGCCGCGCTGAAAGTGATGCGCAGCCGTGATGTGCCGCGAGGCACGGTTGGTGGCCGAATCGCGGTGACCAGAAAGCCAGCCGACTCCAATTGTGCAGACGCTTGCAGGGCGGCGGTCTCGGAGCCGATCAGGATCGGCACGATGGGAGATCTCGGAGCGGCCAGGCCCAGGGATCGACAAAACCGTTGCGCCAATAGCATCGGCCGCTCACGCAGCACGGGGTCGTTTTCGATCAGATCCAGTGCGGCGAGTGCCGCCGCGATGCAGGCCGGCGGCAGCGCGGTCGTGAAGACGAGGGGGCGGGCGCGGGTTCGCAGTAACTCACAGACGGATCGAGAGGCACAGACATAACCACCATAGCTTCCCAATGCCTTTGACAATGTGCCCATTTGCAGGGGCGCCAGCGCCGGCGGTGTGAAGGCATGGGCGGTGCCCCGGCCTTCGCCGATCACGCCGACGCCGTGTGCATCATCCACCAATGCCCAGGCATCATGTCGCTCGGCCAGTGCAAGCAGGTCGGGAAGCGGCGCCAGGTCGCCATCCATCGAAAAAACGCCATCGGTGAGGATCAGGGCACGACGGTGTGAGCTGCGCAGGGTGCTGAGCTGATCGGCCAGGTCGGTCATGTCGTTGTGTTTGAAAGTTTCCACCCGTGCGCCGGACAGGCGGGCACCGGCATGGAGACAGGCATGGGCGAGGGCATCGACGAGGACCAGGTCGCCCTTGCCAGCCAGGGCGGGCGTGATGGCGAGGTTGGCCAGATAGCCCGAGCCGAAGATCACGCAGTCCTCGGTCTGCTTGAAGGCCGCAAGGCGGCGCTCAAGTTCGAACAGGAGCGGATGCCCGCCCGTGACCAGTCGTGAAGCGCCTGACCCGGCGCCATAAGTGCGGCTGGCGGTGCAGGCAGCCTCGATCACGTCGGGATGCTGCGCCAGGCCGAGATAGTCATTGGAGCAGGCATTGACGAGGCGCTGCCCCTTGCGCTCCACGCGCGCACCGCCAAGCGGACGGGTTTCCTGCAAATGGCGTCGCAGATTGCGCCGGTCGAGCCCGGCCAGCTTGCCGGCCGCGAAACGATCAAGGGAAGCATGCGCGGATGTCATACAAAGCCTGTCGCACAGAATTGTGGCCTGCTAAAGCCTCCACATGAACAAGGATGCAGACAAGCTGAGCTTCGAGCCTGCCGAACATGCGCTGTGGCGGCCCTATGCGCAGATGAAAACGACGCCGCCGGGCCTGCCTGTGGCAAGCGCTGAGGGCGTGCGGATTCGCCTCGAGGACGGGCGTGAGCTCATCGATGGCGTATCGTCCTGGTGGACGGTTTGCCATGGCTATCGCCACCCGCACATCATCAATGCGGTGAAGGCCCAGCTTGATGCCGTGCCGCATGTCATGCTGGGCGGGCTGACACATCAGCCGGCCGAGCGTCTGGCGCGGCGACTGGCCGATCTCGCACCCGGGGATCTCAATCACGTCTTCTTCTGCGAATCCGGTTCGGTCTCGGTCGAGATCGCGATGAAGATTGCTGTGCAGTCTTTCATCAATCGCGGTGAGCGCGGGCGGACCCGTTTTCTCGCTTTTCGCGGCGGCTATCATGGCGATACGCTGGCCACCATGTCGGTCTGTGACCCGGAAGAGGGGATGCACACCCTGTTTGCCGGAGCGATTGCGCGTCAGGTGATCGCGGATCTGCCGGTTGATGAGCAAAGCCATGATAGCCTCGCTGCATTGATGGAGGAGCAGGCGCCAAACCTGGCCGGGGTGGTTGTTGAGCCCTTGGTCCAAGGCGCCGGGGGGATGCGTTTCCATGATGCCGAGACGCTGCGCTCCCTGCGTGCCTTGTGCGATCAGTACGGCCTGCCCCTGATCTTCGACGAGATCATGACCGGCTTTGGTCGCTTGGGGACGCTGTTCGCCGCTGAGAAGGCCGGTGTCACGCCCGACATCATGACGGTCTCCAAGGCGCTGACGGGCGGCACCCTGCCGCTTGCGGCGGCAATTGCGTCCACGCGGTTGTTCGAAACCTTCTGGGATGAGGATGCTGGCAAGGCACTGATGCACGGCCCTACCTATATGGGCAATCCGGCCGCCTGCGCCGCCGCCAGTGCCTCGCTCGACCTGTTCGAGCGCGAGCCGCGCCTGGCCCAGGTCCATGCCATCGAGTCTATGTTTGCTGCCCTTTTGCCTCAGGCGCTGGCCATACCCGGTGTCGTTGATGTGCGGTGGCAGGGCGCGATCGGCGTGATCGAGATGGAAAGCCTGCCGGAGCTGAATATCCTGAAGGCGGAATTCGTGGATGCCGGCGTCTGGGTTCGCCCGTTCAACAACATCATCTATCTCATGCCACCCTTTGTGATCAGCGCCGAGGATCTGCAGACACTGATCTCAACCACATTGCGCGTGACCGAAGGCTGGGCGCGGCGACATTTTTCCGTCCGACAGGGGTAGACTGTATTCGATCTGCAATCGGTCTGCAAAGCGTGCTGAAACCCGCTTGACCGCACCGCGCTCTGCTCATAAACAACGCACCTCGCTTCGGCGAGACGCCTTACGCGGGTGTAGCTCAGTTGGTTAGAGCGCCGGCCTGTCACGCCGGAGGTCGCGGGTTCGAGTCCCGTCACTCGCGCCATTTCCTTCCCGGAAATCGCGCAAACAAGATGGCCGCCCCTCGGGGCGGCCATTTGCGTTTCAGCGCTGGGAGGTGCGGTTACTCGGCCGCCACAGGCTCTGCGAGGTTGAGACGGACCTCCGTATCGGCGATCAGATGGCGATCATCGATCTGCCACGGGTGAAAGCCGGGCTGGAAATAGGCGAACCAGGCTGGCAGGACGCGGCGCAAAACGCCGGGGCGGCCCCACAGATACCAGGCCAGTCGTGATCGTGCTTGCAGGCCTGTAATACCGTCCTGGGCAAGTAGGGCGAGGCTTTCGCGCCAGCGCTTGAACACAAAGTCGCGGGAAACACGGGCAAAGACGGCGCAGCGGATGCCCCAGCGTTTCAGCGGTTTCACATCGCGCATGATGTGGGCATAGGTGTCGAAGGCGACACTCTTGTGCTCGACCTCCTCGATCGCATGCCAGAGCCACATGCGTTGCGATTCTCGATCAGTATCGGCGTAGAGGGTCACATCCTTCAGCGCGAGATGGGCGAAGATGGCGGTGAAATGCTCCAGCGAGACCGTGATGCTGAGCTGGGCGACCGGGTGACCTTCGCGGGCCTGCGCGAGGCTTTCCTCGACGGTCGCCAGTGCGTCGCTGACATCATACCCATCGTCGATGACGCGTTGGTTGAAGGCATTGTGCTCGCGCGTATGGAAGGCTTCCTGGCGTGCGAAGTCCTTGATCTGGGCCGCGAGTTCGTCGGGAACGCTCTTCTGGAACCGGCGAACACTCTCGATGAAGAAGGTCTCGCCGGCCGGAAAGGTCACGGAGAGAGCATTGTGCCAGGCCGTGGCCACAGCATCGCCGCCCATCCACCAGCGGCCGCGTCCGGGCGTATCCTTGAAGCGTCGATTGCGCGGCGTGATGACGAGGTCGGTCGGGGTTTTTGTGCGGGGCATATCAGGTCTCGATAAGAGAAGTAAACGCTGTTCACACTCACGCGGAGGCCCTTAACTGTCAATGCCGCCTCTTGCTGCAATTGCGAAATGATTTGCCATGCCCGGCGAAACATGGGACACGCCGCTCACGACCTGCCGAGTGTAGGCAGCCATGTGGCTGCAACGGCAGGCGTTGGCGAGACTGTCCGTCGGTGATCCGGCGCGTATTGATCATTGCCACCGCGGTGCCAGGTCCGGCGCCAGTCAATTGGCAGCTGATCTACGCAAGCTTCCGCAACGCAAAACCCCAAGGATCCGGCTGGACGCTGTGGCGCCGCCCGATTCCCGAGAAAGATATTGATTTTTGACCCAGTTTACTGATCTCGGCCTGGCCGAGCCCATTCTCCGCGCTTTGACCGATGAAGGGTATGAAACCCCGACCCCGATCCAGTGCGAAGTGATTCCCGCCATGATCGAAGGCCGTGACGTCCTCGGAATCGCCCAGACGGGCACCGGCAAGACGGCCGCCTTCACCTTGCCGATCCTCAACAGCATCCTGGAGCAGGATCAGCGGCCGCAGCCCAAGACGTGCCGCGCCCTGATCCTCTCGCCAACGCGCGAGCTGTCCGCCCAGATTCTCGAGAATGTGCGCGGCTATGGCCGCCATATGCGCGTCTCATCCACCCTCATCGTTGGCGGTGTGAAGCCGGGACCGCAGATTCGCGCCTTGTCCAAGGGTGTCGACGTTCTGGTGGCGACGCCGGGCCGTTTGCTCGACCTTATGGAATCCGGTGCTGTGCGCCTCAATCAGACGACGACGCTGATTCTGGATGAAGCCGACCAGATGCTGGATCTCGGTTTCTTCCCTGCAATCCGCAAGATTGTCGGCTTCCTGCCGAAAAAGCGCCAGACAGCACTGCTCTCGGCCACCATGCCGAAACCGATCCGCGCCCTGGCGCACGAGATGCTGGATGATCCCAAACAGGTCTCGGTCGCGCCGGCTTCGCGCCCGATCGAGCGGATTGAGCAGTCCGTGGTTCTGCTGCCCAAGGAATCCAAGAAGGACCTCCTGCTTGAGCTGATGTCGGATCGTGCTGTTGAGCGGGCCATCGTCTTCTCTCGCACCAAGCATGGCGCCGACAAGATCAATCGCCATCTGGTGGATTTCGGCCTGAAGTCTGCGGCGATCCACGGCAACAAGTCCCAGGCCCAGCGCATCAAGGCGCTGGATGGCTTCAAGACCGGTTCCGTAAAAATCCTGGTCGCAACCGACATCGCCGCACGCGGCATCGACGTCGACAATGTCTCGCACGTCGTCAATCACGACCTGCCGAATATTCCCGAAGCCTATGTCCACCGCATCGGTCGGACGGCGCGCGCCGGCAAGTCCGGTGTCGCCGTCTCCATGTGCGAGCCGGGCGAGTATGAATATCTGCGGGATATCGAGCGCCTGACCGGCCTCGATATCGAGCGCGTCTATCTGGGTGATGAAGACAAATTCCTGGCTGAAGCCAAGAATGCCACCCCGGCAGCCTCGCAGAAGAAGCAGCAGCGCCCCGCGCGCAAGAAGGCCTTCACTGGCGGTGGACGTCCGCAAGGGCAGGGCGGTGGCCGTCCGCGCTCAGCCGGTGGCGGTCAGTCATCGGGTGGAAGCCATGGCGGCGGTGGCGCGAAGCGTCCACGTCGGCGCAATCGCTCCGGTGCCGGTTCCCCGGCTCGCGCTTAAATCAGCCGGTTGATCGCAGGGGCGTGTCGTGGCTAGTCCGCGGCGCGCCCTGCGTCGTTGACGGCAGGAAGGCGCGGAGGATTTCGCTGTCGCGAAACCCTTCCTCCAGCCGGGGCTTGCTGAAGACATAGCCCTGTACGAGCTGGATACCGGCATCCCGGACCGCGGCTATTTCAGCCACCGTCTCGATGCCTTCGGCAATAACCTGGATCCCGAGCTCCTCGCACAGGCGCGCCGTATGGCGCACGATCGCCCTGCGGCGGCGATCCAGATCGAGATTGCGGGTAAGGTCCATATCCAGTTTGACATAGTCCGGCTGCAACTCGGCCAGCTTGTTGAGGCCGGAATAGCCGGCGCCGAAATCGTCGATTGCGGTGCGCAGGCCGTGGCGGGCATATTCCTGAATGATCTCGTTGAGCTTGTCGCTGCCAGTCATGTCTTCGCCTTCGGTGAATTCGAAGATGATCCGGTCGAGGGCAAAGCCCGTCTTGGCAGCGGCGCCCAGGGTCGCCCGGATGCAGTTTGCCGGCTCATAGACGGCATTGGGCATGAAATTGATGCTGATTGGCGTCTGGAGCTCAATACGGCTGGCGGTCTTGATCGCGGTGACGCGGCAGGTCTGATCGAAATTATAGCGGTTCTCGTCGGTGACCTGTGACAGGACATGCACTGCACCCTCGCCATTTGCACCGCGGACAAGCGCCTCGTGGGCGAAGACACGGCCGGCCTCAATGTCGACAATCGGCTGGAAGGCCATCCGGATGTCCGGAGCGAACCGTGTATTACCTCGCGTGCGGCATAAATCGCACGCCGCTTCTTTGTCGATTTTTTCCATGGTCCCGGCCAGCAACTGATGAAAAGAGCATTGCTAATGCACTTGCGTTAACATCGCGTATTGGCCGGGACCATTGCCGGTTGTCTGTGTTGGTCTCAGCCGCCTGTCCCGGCTTCGGCCGGAGCGCTCGCAGCGGCCGGGACCTCGTAGGTGAAGCTCGCATCGTCCGGCCCCAGCGGCAGGTCAAAGGCGAACCAGACGAAGATCATGGCCAGTGACGAGACCAGAATGGCCATTGAATAGGGCAGCATGACCGCGATGAGGCTGCCGAGGCCGAACTCCGGCACATAGCGCTGACAGAAGATCAGGATCAGCGGCAAATACGGCATGAGCGGCGTGATGATATTTGTCGCTTGGTCCCCCATCCGATAGGCCAGCGTCGAGCCTTCCGGGGAGATGCCCAGCAGCATCAGCATGGGCACAAAGACCGGGGCCAGAAGCGCCCATTTCGCCGAGGCTGAACCCATGAAGAGGTTGAGGAGGGCGACCAGAAGGACCATGCCGACAATCAGCAACGGGGCCGGCAGGTTCAGCGATTGCAGCCCTTCCGCACCGGAAATCGCGATCACGGTATCCATTTCCGAGGCGCCGAAGAGAAAGATGAAGTGCGCCATGGCAAAGGCCAGGATGATGTATCCGCCCATATCGGCCATCGATTTCGTGCCCAAGGCGACCACATCCTTGTCCGACTTCACATTGCCGACGGCGATACCGTAGAGCGTGCCGGACACCAGAAAGGCGATCATCAGGATGGCCACAATGGACTGGAAGAAGGGGCCCAGTCCGCCATTCGCGTCGCGCAGTATCCCGTTGGAAGGGATTGTGAGCACCAGAACAACCGCACCGATCACCAGCAAGGAGATGCCGGCCCAGGCCAAGCCCTTTCGCTCATTGGCGCTCAGCGTGCCGTCGCCTTCCGGCGCGGCGAAATCATCCGGTCGTTTCCATTCGCCGAGGCGTGGCTCGACGATGTGGTCGTTCACAAGCGTGCCCACGGCAACCAGGATCGGGGTGAGCGCGAAAGTGAAATAGTAATTGTCCAGATTATTCAGCGTCCAGCCCGGCTCGATGGACTGGGCGGCTGTTTGGGTGATGCCGAACAGGAGCGGTTCGAGCGAGGTAACCACCAGATTGGCCGAGAACCCGGCGGATACGCCCGCGAAAACAGCGGCGATGCCGGCGATCGGGTGGCGTCCAGCAGCCGCGAACACGACAGCGCCGAGCGGGACCATGACGATATAGCCTGAATCAACGGCCAGATTGCCCATCACACCGGCAAAGACGAGGACCGGGGTAAGCAGGACGCGCGGCGCGCCGGACACCATGACTCGCATGCCGGCGGACAATAGGCCGGTCTTCTCAGCGATGCCTGCGCCGATCATCACGACCAGCACCATGCCGAGCGGCGCAAAACCCGTGAGCACGCCCGGCATGCCGACAAGCAGGGTCTGCAATTGGCTGCCGGTCAGAAGATTGATGACGGAGATGCTGTCGCCGGTCACCGGGTGGTCGACCGCCGTGCCCAAGCCGGACAGGGCCAGCGAAGCCAGCATGACGACACCGATGAGGACCAGGAATATGGTCACCGGGTCGGGCAGTTTATTGCCCGCCTTCTCGACCGAATTGAGAATGGCTGTTCCGAAGCTCATCGCGTCTCTCCCCCGCGTTTCAACTGGCCGGAGTTTGGACGTATTTGGTCGCAGACCGCAATGGCTAGTCGAAGTGACACACCTCACGCCGCCGTGTTCAGGCCCGGTCGGTGTTGTCCCGGGGCACGGGCATGGAGACGCCTCCCATTGCATCATCGCCGGCCTCGAGCGCTGCCAGCGCTGGCGAGAAGAATTGTCGTGACAGCAGCAGGCTGGCGACCAGAAGGGTCATGCCGATCTGGGCGAGGGGGCCGGCGATCCAGGCGAGATAGCCGATCGACAGGAAGAGCGCGCGCAGGCCGCGATTGAACTGACGTCCGGCGACCACATTCATCGCGCCAGCGCGATAGGCGCCGCGCAAAGCTTCCGGGGTGGCGTCGTTGTCGCGCGCGATATCCGGCGTAGCGCCCAGCAGCATGGCGGAATAATTCACCAGCCTGTAGGCCCAGCCGAACTTGAAGAAAGCGTAGGCGTAGATCACCAGCAGGCCCAGTGACATGACCTCCCACTGGATCCGAGACGCCGTGTCCAGGATCGGGACGTCTGCGACGGCCGACATGACCGGATCGAGGGCTGTAATGAGGGTGAAGGCGGCGCCGATTCCCAGTAGCGCGGTCGAGGCGAAAAAGGCGATACCATTTTGCAGACCTGCAATGATCTGGCTGTCCATGATCCGTACCGAGCGCCCGGCCATGTTCTGCATCCATTGCTTGCGATGCTCGTCCATGCGGCGCGACAGGGTGCGATGAGACAATGGGCTGTGATCGACCAGCCAAGAAAAGCCGGCGGCAATCACGAAGAACCCGATCACGCCATAATAGTCTGACAGCATTGAGACGACCCTGATTACCCAAGGCCATGCAGCCACGGGCCGTCAGGCCAGGCAAGGCCTTTTGGGGCCCGTCCGCCGAAAAGCGCCCGTTTAGCTGCCGGTCATCCCGAACAGGACCGCCAGCGCCAGGATCGCGAGGGTCAGAGACACGCCCAGAATCCAGCGGACATGGTGGCCGCTCTCGCCCTGTCGAGCTTCATTGGTCGTCAGCTTGGTCATATTGATCTCCCTGATTTCCAAGTCCTCAGCTAGCCCTGACTGCGTGGATTTCAACACTTGATGGTCCCAGGGGGCGGGATCGCCGGCACACCTGTCCCGCTAGGCGGTTCGGACTCCGCACGCGATAGCAGAGCGATGAAACGCTTTTTCCGGACCTTCAAGAATCAATTCTGGTTCTTCCGTGCCACATGGCCGCCCCTCCTCCTGGCCGTGTGTTGTATGGCTCTGGTGCGGCTGCACGCGCCGCTGTGGTGGGGCGGATTATGCGTGATCGGTGCCGTGCTCCTTTGCCTCGACAGCTTGGCGCGGCATCGCGAATTTCGGGCCTTGCGACATTCTGTCCGCCTCGCACGCGGGCTGAGCGGGGAGGCTCTGGCCCGGTTTCGCGCGGCGCGTTCGACCTGGTGTTCTCGCCGGGCAGCCATCGCAGCCGCCCAGGCCGAAGGCTTCGGAGCGGATGCCCGGTCTTTGGTGAGCGGCTGGGGATACAAGCCCTGGCACGTCTTTCCAGATCGGGCCTTCAGTCTGCGCTCGCCGTTTTTCCGGTCCTCATTCTGGCTTTCTGTGCTGGGACTGGGTCGTTGAAACGCGTCGGACCTGCAAAGTTCCGAAAAGAGTAGTTGCAAATAGTTCGCAACTGAGCTTCCTTCTCCCCGGACCGCGACACAAGGAACTGATGTCAGGCGGTCTTTAGCCCTTGCTCCGAGCGTCTCTGCGCTCTAGCTTCCGCGCCAAATCGGGCAGGGGGCCTTTCTGGTGTTCGCGATTCGCGTTTGCGCGTATCCAGCCAGCCATACCGAGGCCTCCCGCACCTTACCGGACGCTCTTCAAGGCGAGGCTTGGCGATGGACGCATTGCTCCTGGAATACCTGCCCATTCTGATTTTCTTCGCGATTGCCGCGGCGATCGGGATCGGGTTCATGGTTGCCGCTTTTGTGATCGCCCCTTCGCGGCCGGATCCGGAAAAGGTGTCGACCTATGAGTGCGGTTTCAACGCCTTTGACGACGCCCGGATGAAGTTTGATGTGCGCTTCTACCTGGTCGCCATCCTCTTCATCATCTTTGACCTCGAGGTCGCCTTCCTCTTTCCTTGGGCGGTGACCCTTCGTGAGCATCTCGGCCCCTTTGAGTTCTGGTCGATGATGGTTTTCCTCGCTGTTTTGACCATCGGCTTCGTTTACGAGCTGAGAAAAGGCGCGCTGGATTGGGAGTAGTCCAAAATGGCATCTGACCTGACCCCTCATGCCGGCATGGCTGGGCGCGCAACCGTTCCCGGCTATGACCCGAAGAAGCACGACCCGTTCTTTGACGGCGTCAGCGATGCGCTGGCCGACAAGGGATTCGTGGTTGCGGCCGCCGATGATCTCGTCACCTGGGCCCGGACCGGCTCGCTGATGTGGATGACTTTCGGTCTCGCCTGCTGCGCCGTGGAAATGATGCAGGCCTCGATGCCGCGTTATGACGTCGAACGCTTCGGTTTCGCGCCGCGGGCCTCCCCGCGCCAGTCGGACGTGATGATCGTCGCGGGTACTTTGACCAACAAGATGGCGCCGGCCCTGCGCAAGGTCTACGACCAGATGCCCGAGCCGCGCTATGTCATCTCGATGGGGTCGTGCGCCAATGGCGGCGGCTATTACCATTACTCATACTCGGTCGTGCGTGGCTGCGACCGTATCGTTCCGGTGGACGTCTATGTCCCGGGTTGCCCGCCGACCGCGGAAGCCCTGGTCTACGGCATTTTGCAATTGCAAAAGAAGATCCGCCGCGAAGGCTCGATCGAGCGCTAGGAGAGAACGGGATATGAGCGAAGCCCTCAAGGTTCTCGGCGAGCATATTGCCAACGCCCAGGATGCGGCCGTCACCGGCTGGTCGATCGCCAATGGCGAGCTGACGGTTGAAATCCATCGTGACCGCATCGAAGCCGTGCTGACCTGGTTGCGGGATGATCCGGCCTGCCGTTTTACGACCCTGATCGACATTTGTGGTGTCGACTATCCGCAGCGCGCCCAGCGCTTCGAGGTCGTCTATCACCTGCTCTCCATGCACCAGAATCACCGTATCCGCGTGAAATTGTCGACGGATGAGGAGACGCCGGTTCCAACGGTGATCCCGGTCTATCCGGTGGCCGACTGGTTCGAGCGCGAAGCCTTCGACATGTATGGCATCGTCTTCGCCGATCATCCGGACCTGCGTCGCCTGCTGACCGACTACGGTTTCGAGGGCTATCCGCTGCGCAAGGACTTCCCGCTCACCGGCTATGTCGAAGTGCGCTGGGATGAAGAGCAGAAACGGGTCGTCTACGAGCCCGTCGAACTGGTCCAGGAATATCGCGACTTTGATTTCATGAGCCCGTGGGAAGGTGCCAAATACATCATTCCGGGCGATGAAAAGGCCCAAGACGGCCAGAAGGGTGGCTGAGCATGGCTGACGACCTGATCGAAACCGGCAAGTCCGAACGCAATTTTACGATCAATTTCGGTCCCCAACACCCGGCTGCGCACGGTGTGCTGCGTCTGGTGCTGGAGCTGGATGGTGAGGTCGTCGAGCGCGTCGACCCGCATATCGGTCTCCTGCATCGCGGCACCGAGAAACTCCTGGAGCACAAGACCTATCTCCAGGGCATCGGCTATTTCGACCGTCTCGACTATGTCGCGCCGATGAACCAGGAGCACGCCTTCTGCATGGCCGCGGAAAAGCTGGCCGGCATCACCGTGCCCAAGCGCGGCGAGTATGTCCGGGTGCTCTATTGCGAGATTGGCCGGGTGCTGAACCATCTGCTCAATGTGACCACGCAGGCCATGGATGTCGGCGCGCTGACGCCGCCGCTCTGGGGTTTTGAAGAGCGCGAAAAGCTGATGGTCTTCTACGAGCGCGCCTCCGGCTCGCGCATGCACGCCCATTATTTCCGTCCCGGCGGCGTCCATCAGGACCTGCCGATGAAGCTGGTCGAGGACATTCGCGCCTGGTGTGACCAATTCCCGGCCAAGCTGGACGATATCGACAGCCTTCTCACCGAGAACCGCATCTTCAAGCAGCGCAATGTCGATATCGGCGTTGTCACCAAGGAAGACGTGCTGGCCTGGGGTTTCTCCGGCGTCATGGTGCGCGGCTCGGGCCTGGCCTGGGACCTGCGCCGTTCGCAGCCCTATTCGGTCTATGACGAGCTCAAGTTCGACATCCCCGTCGGCAAGAATGGCGATTGCTATGATCGCTATCTCTGCCGCATGGAAGAGATGCGCGAGAGCGTGAAGATCATGATCCAGTGTTGTGACTGGCTCATGAAGGACGAGAATGCGGGCGAGGTGCTGGCCACTGACAGCAAGTTCTCGCCGCCGCGCCGGGCCGAAATGAAGCGCTCGATGGAAGCGCTGATCCAGCACTTCAAGCTCTATACCGAAGGTGTTCGGGTAGAGGAGGGCGAGGTCTACGTCGCTGTTGAGGCGCCCAAGGGCGAATTCGGCGTCTATCTCGTCTCGGATGGCTCGAACAAGCCTTACCGCCTGAAGATTCGCGCACCGGGCTTCGCCCATCTCGCCGCCATGGATTACATGAGCAAGGGCCACATGCTGGCCGATGTCTCCGCGATCATCGGTTCGCTGGATGTTGTGTTCGGGGAGATCGACCGCTGATGAAGCATGGCCTTGCCATACTTCCGCTGATCGCGGTCGCAGCCTGTTCAGGTGGTGGGAATGGTATCGATGCCGAAACCCGCGCCGCCTATGACTGGGCTGTGCTGGAAGCCGCGCCGGACGCGGCACCGGTCTATTCCGAGGTGGCCCTGATGGGCTGTCGCATGTCCGGCGGTGAAGCGCTGTGCGGTTCATGCAACACCACGGTCGCCGCGGCCGAGTACGACCATGTTGTGGGCGCGATCCTGGAAGAGCACAGCCTCGCCCGGGTCGATTCCCAGGGGCGGATCCGCGTCAGCGTGACGTCCGAAATGGATCATGCGGATTTTCCGCATAATGGAAGCCGGGCAGGGATCGAGGCGGCTATCGCCGACGCTCAGGCCTGGTGTGAAGCTTTTCATCCGGAACGGTCCGAGGTGATCACTGATCGCCGCGAGACTGACATCGCCACAGGGGATGATGAATGAGCGTTCGTCGCTTGGCAAAAGAACAGCCGGACAGCTTCGCCTTCAACGAGAAGAGCGAAGCCGAGATCAAATTCTGGCTGGCGAAATATCCCGAGGCCAAGAAAGCCTCGGCGGTCATTCCCATGCTGTGGATCGCGCAGAAGCAGGAAGGCTGGGTCTGCGAGCCTGCCCTTCGCGAGATCGCGGGCCGGCTGGACATGCCCTATATCCGCGTCTACGAGGTCGCGACCTTCTACACCATGTTCAATCTGGAGCCGGTCGGTGAGCACCTGATTCAGGTTTGCGGCACCACGCCCTGCATGCTGCGCGGCTCGGAAGAGCTGATTGATGTGTGCAAGAAGCGCATCGGCAAGCAGCACGAGATTTCCGCCGACGGCAAGTTCACCTGGGTCGAGGTCGAGTGCATGGGCGCGTGCGCCAATGCCCCGATGATCCAGCTCGCAAACAGTGACGGCGACCATTACATCGAAGACCTCGACGGCGCCAAGCTGGAAGCCCTGATGGACGACCTCGCTGCCGGCAAGACCGTCAAATACGGTCCGCAATCGGATCGTAATGCCTCCGAGCCGCACGGCACCAAGGTTTTGAGCGACCCGTCGCTCTATGACGGCTCGCGCGCCAAGAAGATCAAGCTGCCGAATACCGGCAAGGCGGAGGGCTAATCCATGGCGACGCAACTCCTCCAGGACAAGGACCGGATCTTCACCAACCTGTTCGGGCATCACAGCCCGGATCTGGAAGGCGCGAAGCAGCGCGGTTGCTGGAACGGGACCAAGGACATTCTCGACCAGGGCCGTGACTGGATCATCGACCAGATGAAAGCCTCCGGCCTGCGCGGCCGGGGCGGCGCCGGTTTCCCGACCGGTCTGAAATGGTCCTTCATGCCACGTGAAGTGGGCGCCCGCCCGCATTATCTCGTCGTCAATGCCGACGAATCCGAACCGGGTACGTGCAAGGACCGCGAGATCATGCGGCATGACCCGCACCTTCTCATCGAAGGCTGCCTGATCGCCTCATTCTCCATGCAGGCCCATGCCTGCTACATCTATCTGCGCGGTGAATATGTCACCGAGCGCCTGGCCATGGAAAAAGCCGTCAAGGAGGCCTATGAGGCCAAGCTGATCGGCGATGACAACATTCATGGCTGGCCCTTCCACGTCTATATCCATCACGGCGCCGGCGCCTATATCTGCGGCGAAGAGACGGCCCTTTTGGAAAGCCTGGAAGGCAAGAAGGGGCAACCGCGCCTGAAGCCGCCATTCCCGGCCAATGCCGGCCTTTATGGCTGCCCGACCACGGTCAACAATGTCGAATCGATCGCCGTTGCCGGCACCATCCTGCGCCGCGGCGCCGAATGGTTTGCCAGCTTCGGCCGCGAGCGCAATGTCGGCACCAAGATCTTCTCGATCTCCGGCCATGTGAACAATCCGTGCAATGTCGAAGAAGCCATGTCGATCCCGATGAAGACCCTCATCGAGACGCATGCCGGCGGCGTGCGCGGTGGCTGGGATAATCTCAAGGCCGTCATTCCGGGCGGCTCTTCGGTCTCGCTCCTGCCGAAAGACATTTGCGACGACGTCTTGATGGATTTCGACGCGCTCTCGGCGCACAAATCGGGTCTGGGCACCGCCGCCGTCATCGTCATGGACAAGTCCACCGATGTGGTGAAGGCGATTGCCCGCATCTCCTATTTCTACCGCCATGAAAGCTGCGGCCAGTGCACGCCGTGCCGTGAAGGCACCGGCTGGATGTGGCGCGTCTTGACCCGCATGGCGGCGGGCGAGTCGAGCATTGAAGAGATCGACATGCTGCTCGACGTGGCCGGTCAGGTCGAAGGTCACACGATCTGCGCCTTGGGCGACGCAGCTGCCTGGCCGGTTCAGGGCCTGATCCGCCATTTCCGGTCCGAGATCGAGGATCGCATCAACAATTACCGCGCTGGCAAACCTGTCTTTGTCAGCCAGGTCGCGGCCGAGTAGGGGCATCATCCGATGAGCGAAGATCTCCGCAAAATCATTATCGACGGCGAGGAAATCGAGGTTCCGAATTCCTATACGCTGTTGCAGGCGGCTGAAGCGGCTGGCCGGGAAATCCCGCGCTTTTGCTATCATGAGCGCCTGTCGGTCGCCGGTAATTGCCGGATGTGCCTCGTTGAGCTCGTCGGCGCGCCGAAACCGGCGGCCTCCTGCGCGATGAATGTGCGCGACATGCGCGGCGGGCCGAATGGCGAGCCGCCGGCGATGAATACGCTGTCGCCGCTGGTCAAGAAGGCGCGCGAAGGGGTGATGGAGTTCCTGCTCATCAACCACCCGCTCGATTGCCCGATCTGCGACCAGGGCGGAGAGTGTGACCTTCAGGACCAGTCGCTCGTCTATGGCCGCACCGGGTCCCGTTTCCCGGAGAACAAGCGCGCGGTTGAAGACAAGGAAATGGGCCCGATCATCGCCACGGAGATGACGCGCTGCATCCAGTGCACGCGCTGCGTCCGCTTCGTGACCGAAGTCGCCGGTTCGCCGGAGATCGGCATGATCGGTCGAGGCGAGGATGCCGAGATCACCACCTATCTCGAGAGCGCCGTGACGTCGGAACTGTCCGGCAATGTCATCGATCTCTGCCCGGTCGGTGCACTGACCTCCAAGCCTTACGCCTTCAACGCCCGCCCGTGGGAGCTCAAGAAGACCGAGACCATCGATGTGATGGACGCGCTCGGTTCGAATATCCGCGTTGATGCGCGCGGTTCCGCTGTGCTGCGCATCCTGCCGCGCGTCCATGAGGGCGTGAACGAGGAATGGATTTCCGACAAGACGCGCTATGCTTGGGAAGGTCTGGGCCGCCAGCGCCTCGACAAGCCCTATGTCCGCGAGAATGGCAAGCTGCGTCCGGCGGACTGGCCTGAAGCGCTGACCATCGCGGCTGAAAAGCTGGGCGGTGACGCCTCCAAGATCGGCATGATTGCCGGTGACCTCTGCCCGGCCGAAGAAATGAAGGCCGCCAAGGATCTCGCCGACGCGCTTGGCGTGACCTCGATCGATTGCCGCCAGGATGGCGCGAAGGTGGGCGGCGGCGCGCGTGAGGATTACCTCTTCAATGCGACCATCGCCGGGATTGAAGACGCCGATGCGATCCTCGTCATCGGCGCCAATCCGCGCAAGGAAGCGGCCATTCTCAATGCCCGCATCCGCAAGACCTGGCTGCACAATGACACCCAGGTCGGCGTGATCGGCGAAGCGGTCGATCTGACCTACCCGTACGAGCATGTCGGCACGTCGGCCGATGTCCTCGCCGGTCTCAAGAAGAAGCGTTCCGGCTTCATCAAGACCCTCAAGGACGCCAAGCGTCCGCTCATCCTGGTTGGCTCCGGCGCCCTGACGCGCGCCGATGGCGCTCAGGTATTGCGCGCGGCCGGGGAACTGGCCGATGCGGTCGGGGCTGTCAGCGCCGAGTGGAATGGTCTCTCCATCCTGCACACGGCGGCGAGCCGTGTGGCTGGTCTCGATCTCGGTTTTGTGCCGGGCGAGGGCGGTCATGATGTGGCCGGCATGCAGTCCACCGCGCTCGACACGGTTGTGCTGATGGGCGCGGACGAGCTGGATATGAGCCCGTTCGGCGACGCCTTCGTGATCTATGTCGGCAGCCATGGTGATGCCGGGGCCCATCGCGCCGATCTCATCCTGCCCAGCGCCGCCTGGACCGAGCAGGACGGTCTCTTCGCCAATACCGAGGGCCGCGTCCAGCTGGCCTATCGCGCGACCTTCCCGAAGGGCGAGGCGAAAGAGGGTTGGGCGATTTTCCGGGCCTTGTCCGAGCGTCTGGGCAAGACCTTGCCCTATAACAACCTCACCGAACTGCGTCACAAACTGTTCGAGGATGTTCCCGTCCTGGCGGGAATCGATCACGCACCGGGTGCAAGTGAGGGTTATGACGCCAAGGCAGCGGGCGCTGCCGGTGATGTCGAGGCGACAGATTTCGTCCCGGCGGTTGGCAATTTCTACTTCACCAACCCGATCGTGCGGGCGTCCAAGACGCTGGCGGAATGCTCCGCCCTTGCGTCCGGTCCGGCCCAGATGGCTGCGGAGTAAGCGATGACGGATTTCATCGAACAATTCGGTGTCTGGGGCGGTTTGGGCATGTCCCTGCTGCAGATCCTGGCCTTTGCCGTGGTTCTGCTGATCTCGCTGGCCTTCCTCCTGCTGATGGACCGCAAGGTCTGGGCCGCCGTACAGATGCGCAAGGGCCCGAATGTGGTCGGCGCCTTTGGTCTGCTGCAATCCTTCGCCGACTTCTTCAAATTCGTGTTCAAGGAAGTCGTGATCCCGGCCGGTGCTGACCGTTCGCTCTATCTTCTGGCCCCGCTGATCACGCTGATCCTGGCCTTCGTGACCTGGGCCGTCGTGCCGGCGGCTCCGGGCTGGGTGATCGCTGATCTAAATGTCGGCATTCTCTACCTCTTCGCCATGTCTAGCCTGGGTGTCTACGGCATCATCATCGGTGGCTGGGCGTCGAACTCGAAATATCCCTTCCTTGGCGCGCTGCGCTCGGCGGCCCAGATGGTGTCCTATGAGGTCTCGATCGGCTTCATCATCGTCACCGTGCTGCTCTTCGCCGGGTCGATGAATTTGTCCGACATCACCGAGATGCAGGCCGGCGGCTTCTGGAACTGGAATGTGTTGTCATTCCACGCCTGGCCAATGCCGATGTTCCTGGTGATGATCCCGATGGCAGTGATCTTCTTCATTTCGGCCCTGGCCGAGACCAATCGTCCGCCTTTCGACCTTCCCGAAGCGGAATCGGAACTCGTGGCCGGTTACCAGGTCGAGTATTCCTCGACGCCCTACCTGCTCTTCATGGTGGGTGAGTATCTCAACATCGTTTTGATGTGTGCGATGACGTCGATCCTCTTCTTCGGCGGCTGGAATGACCCGTTCGGCCTGGATGTGTCGGACTGGCCCTACATGGCCTCGCACGCCTGGTACTTCTTCTGGTTTTCCGCCAAGATCGTCTTCTTCTTCTTCATGTTCGCGATGGTGAAGGCCCTGGTGCCGCGCTATCGCTACGACCAGCTGATGCGGCTGGGCTGGAAAATCTTCCTGCCCATCTCGCTGGCCGCGGTAGCGCTTGTCGGCGCCGCCGTCGTCTACGGACCGCAGGGGTAAGTCATGGGTCGAATTCAACAAGCATTTCGCGGCGCGCTCCTGATGGACTTCTGGTCCGCATTCGGGCTCGGCATGCGCTATTTCTTCGCCAAGAAGGCGACGCTGAACTACCCGTTTGAAAAGGGGCCGCTCAGCCCGCGTTTCCGTGGTCAGCACGCCCTGCGTCGCTACCCCAACGGGGAAGAGCGCTGCATTGCCTGCAAGCTGTGCGAAGCGATCTGCCCGGCCCAGGCGATCACGATCGAGGCCGAGCCGCGATCGGACGGTTCGCGCCGCACCACGCGCTACGACATCGACATGACCAAGTGCATCTATTGCGGTTATTGCGAAGAAGCATGCCCGGTTGATGCAATCGTGGAAGGCCCGAATTTCGAATTCGCCGCCGAGACCCGCGAAGAACTTTTCTACGACAAGGCAAAACTGCTCGAGAACGGCGATCGCTGGGAACGGGAAATTGCCAAGAATTTGGAACTCGACGCGCCTTACCGCTGACGCGGTAGGTGTCTTTGGGACGCATTTGAGAGGACGAGGGCGCCATGCTCGCTAATCTGGCTTTCTGGGCCTTTTCCGGAGTGGCGATTTTGTCGGCCTTGATGGTCGTCATCGCGCGCAACCCGGTGCGGTCAGTACTGTTCCTGATCCTGGCCTTCTTCTCGGCGGCCGGGCTCTTCGTGCTGCTCGGCGCCGAATTCCTGGCGATGCTTTTGATCGTTGTCTATGTCGGCGCGGTCGCGGTCTTGTTCCTCTTCGTTGTGATGATGCTGGATGTCGATTTCACCGAGCTGAAACAGGGCTTTTTGAGCTATCTGCCGCTGGGTGGACTGGTGGGGATCATTCTCGCCGTCGAGCTGGGCATGATCGGCATGACCTGGCAGGCCTCCGACCAGGCGATGGCGTTGCGCGACGCGGCCATTCCGGAAGGTCTGACCAATGTCGAAGCGCTCGGTCTCGTGATCTACGACCAGTATGTCTATTTCTTCCAGGCGGCTGGCCTTGTGCTTCTGGTCGCCATGATCGGCGCCATTGTGCTGACCCTGCGCCACAAGCCGGGTGTGCGCCGCCAGAGCGTCAGTGCGCAGGTCGCCCGCGACCGCAAGGACGCAGTCTCCATGCATGACATCAAGCCGGGACAGGGGATTGGGGAATGATGGACGTCGGACTGGGACATTATCTCGCCGTCGCCGGTGTACTCTTCACCATCGGCGTCTTCGGCATTTTCGTGAACCGCAAGAATGTCATCATCCTGTTGATGTCGGTCGAGCTGATCCTGCTCTCCGTCAATATCAATTTGGTGGCCTTCTCGGCTCATCTCGGCGACCTCGCCGGACAGGTCTTTGCGCTGTTCGTGCTGACCGTGGCGGCCGCGGAAGCGGCGGTCGGTCTGGCCATTCTCGTCGTCTACTTCCGCAACCGGGGTGATATCTCGGTTGAGGGCGTCAATCTGATGAAGGGCTAGGGGATCATGGCACCCATTATCGTCTTCGGGCCGCTCCTCGCATCGGCCTTTGCCGGTCTTCTCGGCAATCATGTCGGCCATCGTACGGCGCAGATCATCACCACGGCGACGGTCCTGCTGTCCTTCGTGCTGTCGGTGATTGTCTTCTTTGACGTCACCTATGGCGGCAATGCCCAGACCATTCATCTGGCGACCTGGATGAGTGTTGGTGCTTTTGATGTCTCCTGGGCGATCAAGCTGGACAGTCTGTCCGCGGTGATGCTCGTCGTGGTGACGTCGGTCTCCTCGCTCGTGCACATCTATTCCTGGGGTTATATGGAGCACGACCCGCACAAGGCGCGCTTCTTCTCCTACCTTTCGCTCTTCACCTTCGCGATGCTGTCGCTGGTGACCGCCGACAACTTCCTCCAGCTCTTCTTTGGCTGGGAAGGCGTGGGGTTGGCCTCCTATCTGCTGATCGGCTTCTGGTACAAGAAGAAGTCGGCCAATGATGCCGCCATCAAGGCCTTCGTGACCAACCGGGTCGGCGATTTCGGCTTTGCGCTGGGCATTATGGCGCTCTTCCACGTCTTTGGTTCGGTGAGCTTTGACGATGTCTTCGCGGCTGTTCCCGAGCACACCGACGCGGTGCTGGCCTTTGCCGGCATGGAGCTCAATGCCATCGAGCTGATCGCCTTCCTTCTCTTCATCGGCGCGATGGGCAAGTCGGCGCAATTCTTCCTGCATGTCTGGCTGCCCGACGCCATGGAAGGTCCGACGCCAGTCTCCGCCCTGATCCACGCCGCGACCATGGTCACCGCGGGTGTCTTCCTGGTCTGCCGCGCCTTCCCGATTTTCGAGAATGCCGAGGCGGCTTCGGCCTTTGTCACCGTGATTGGGGCCACCACCGCGCTCTTTGCGGCGACGGTCGGCATGGCCCAGAATGACATCAAGCGCGTGGTCGCCTATTCGACCTGTTCGCAGCTCGGTTACATGTTCTTCGCCGCTGGCCTCGGCCTCTATGGCGCCGCCATGTTCCACCTCTTCACGCACGCCTTCTTCAAGGCGCTCCTCTTCCTCGGTTCCGGCGCGGTGATCCACGGCGTCCATGACGAGCAGGACATGCGCAAGATGGGCGGGCTCTACAAGATGATGCCCATGACCTGGCTGATGATGATTATCGGCACGGTGGCGCTGACCGGCGTCGGCTTCTCCTT